>Ga0233425_10000106_pt1 | contig 202715 bp, 189 predicted proteins | sample Watercolumn_Towu_2_FD_181712 | JGI IMG/M metagenome (GOLD analysis project Ga0233425, IMG submission 181712) | Freshwater microbial communities from Lake Towuti, South Sulawesi, Indonesia - Watercolumn_Towuti2014_140_MG | ecosystem: Environmental > Aquatic > Freshwater > Lake | place... | reverse complement strand
GATGTGCCGGCAAGTCAGACGGATTCGGGTTGATCCGTTCGTTCGGAGAGTGTCATTCCCGGCAGGCCGAAGGCCTGACCGGGAATCCAGAGTCGCAACAAGCATCATGGATGTCGCTCTGGATTCCCGATCGCGCGCGTCGCGCGCGTCGGGAATGACAGCCGAACCATTCGAACGGATTTCGTATCATAAGCCTGCTCCAATTCGCCGCGGCGCGTATCGAGTAGTTGGCGCCGGGAGCGTCATTTTAAAAAAATCGCGCATCCAAACTCCGGTGTCCTCGGTAATGGCTGTGGTCGGTTCAACGGCCGCATCCAAATGGAGGACATCATGAAAATCATTGCTCCGATCGTCGCCGGCGTCGTTTTCGCCACGACTCTTTCCGCGCGGGCGGCGGATACGCCGACCGATCCGCAGATTGCGCATATCGCCTATACCGCCGGCCTGGTCGATATCGGCTATGCCGAAATCGCCCTTCAGCGCTCCAAGAACAAGGTCGTGCGCGAATTCGCGATGGAAATGGTGAAGGATCACAAGGCGGTCAACGACAAGGCTCTGGCGCTGGTCAAGAAGCTCGGCGTGACGCCGGAAGACAATGCGACGAGCCAGACGATCGCCGGCCAGGCGGCGGCCAAGCGCGCCGAATTGAAGCGCCTCTCCGGCGCCGCCTTCGACCGCGCCTATGCGGAGAATGAAGTCGCCTATCATTCGCTGGTGAACGCCGCCGTCGACACGCAGCTCATTCCATCCGCCAGCAATGGCGAATTGAAGGATCTGCTCAAAGTCGGCCTCAAGATTTTTCAGGGCCATCAGCAGCACGCGGAGCATATGGTCGAATGGCTCGCGCGCAAGCGCGCGGCGAGCAAGGAGTAAAACCGATGCGTAACATCGCGCTGCATGCGGTGTTCTCGTCGTTGTTCTTGCTGGCGGGGGCCAAGTTCGCGTCCGCCGGCGAGTCTGCGAGCGTCGTGATCGCCGATCTCGAATTTAAGCCGTCGACGATCACCGTTCGCGTCGGCGACACTGTGACCTGGATCAACAAGGATTTCGTCGAGCACACCGCCACGTCGCGCGACGGCGTCTTCGACGTTGCGACGCCCAAATCAAGGCCCGCCCAATGGCGCGCGCAGAAAGTGGGCGACTTTACCTATTATTGCCGACTGCATCCGAATATGACCGGAACCATTCGAGTCACGCGCTAGCGAGTCCGGCGCAGTCAACGCGGCCGCGAGCGTTTCGCGGCCGCTTTTTTAGGTTTTGATTCTGATCACATCGCCTGAATGATGATGCAGCGGCAGCCGGCGCGGGTGCGATGCGCGGCGTGAAGACTGCCCTTGGGCGAAAAATGAAAGTCGCCCGGACCGAGCTCCACGCCGCCAAATGCGAGATCGCCCGAAATCACGAAGATTTCTTCGTCCTGGGCATGTTCATGCTCGGGAAAGACGGCGCCGGGCTCGGCGTCGACGAGTATCGTCCAGCGATTCAGCGCGACGTTGCGATGCAGCTCCTTGATGCGCACGCCCGGGCCAAGAACAATCCACTCGCCCTCATTGGCGCGAAGCGTCCGGCTCATCGATTCGAGCTTGTCCCGGGCGTCGAGGCGCGCCTCGATCCTGTAGAAGAGATCCGCCGGCGGCGCGACCTCGCCTGCATAGAGGGCGAGCGGCGCGAGCGCATCCTCCCATTCGCGCGTCTTCGCGGCGAGAGCCGGATCGCGCTTCTGGCGCGCCTTCAGGGCTTCCGTTTCTTCGCGGCTCAACGCCCCCGCCGCGAACAGCGCGGCGTCGATTTCGTCGGGGTCCGTCATGAGATGCACTTTCTTAGGTCCGCCAACCCCCGAAACAATGCGGATTTCATCGTGCCGAGCGGGCGCTGGAAACGCCTCGCGAGTTCTTCATGAGAATAGCCGTGGATATAGGCCAGCAGCACCCATTGACGCCGCTCCTCGCCCAATTTGTCGAGACATTCAATGAGACGCCCCTTGGCCAGAGGATCGTGCTCGGGAATATCGGCCGCGATTTCCGGCGCTTCCTCCTCTTCGAGCGACGCATGCGCGCTGTCGCGCCGCCGCAATTCGTTGAGCGCGATGCGTCGGGTCACGACGGTCATCCACGCCAGCGCTGCGCCTTTTTCCGCGTCATAGCTCGCCGCGCGCTCCCAAATACGCGCGAAGGCCTCCTGCAGCGCCTCCTCGGCGCGCGGGCGATCGCGCAGCAGGCCAAGGCAAACGGCGAAAAGCCGCGACGAGGTCGCGGCATAAAGATCGCGAAAGGCCGCGCGGTCCTTTTTTGCGACCCGCGGTAGAAGCGCTTCAAGCGAGTTGTGCACGTCCACAATCGTTCCCTGACGAGGCGGCCCTGCGTTGTCGACAGCATAGCCAAGGCTTGCTGGGCCGTCGAGACGCAGGACATGCGCATCGCAGGCGATCGTCATTCAAGGAACTCGCCGAAATAGCGTGTCGTGAAGCGCGGTCGCGCCAGATGTTTCGGGATTGCGAGATCGCCTTTCCCGAGCCATTGCGTTTGGATCGGCGAAACCCGCGCGCCGAGCGAGTCGATCGCCAGCCGGTTGTAACGCCGTGAGAAATCCTGCCATCGCGGCGAGCAGGGATCGCTGCAGAACGGATCGAACGAGAAGGACACGCCGGGCCCGTCCGAATAAAGTCCGAAAGGCTTCTGGGCGCGAGGCGGACGATTGACGAAATATGTCGCCCAGCCGCCGGGCGCGAATCCTGTCTCCGCTTCAAAAGCCTTGGTGAAAGCGTAGCTCTCGGCGATCACCTGCGGGAGCCTGGAAATATCGTGCTCGTAATATTGAAAGTCGAGCCGTTTCTCGTCCTTGCGAGGACGCCAATATTCGTTCACGAAATCGGCGCGGGAATAGAGGATGCCTTTCGGCTGCGGCGTCGCGACGCCATCGAAGCCGCGCTGGATCGCGAGCCGCTTCGCGATGCGGAATTCTTCGCATTCGGACTGGGCGAATGGCGCGACGCTCCCGGGGCCCGCCGCGTAGCGCTGGTCGTAAACGCCAATGAGCTTGTCGAGAAAGACGATGGCGAGCAGTGCGTCGCATTGTCCTCGCTTTTCGAGGAGACCGCGCGCGAGCCGCTCTGGCGTCTCATATGTCTCAAGCGAAATGTCGCTCCGGCAGAGCCGCGCCCGCCGCGTTTCGACGCAGCATTCGACGACGATGCCCATCAGCCCGAAGCTGCATTTGAACTCGTGAAAAGCCGCGCCGTCGGCGTGGTCGAAAATGGTTCGCAATTCGCCGATGTCGTCGACATAGGTCAGTTCGACGACGTGCGCCGAGAAATAGCCCGGCGCGTCGAGCGAGGATTCTTTCGTATCCCCGACCGCGACCGAGCCGACGGTCGCTTCGCCGATCTCGGCCTGAAAGGGAATCTCCAGCCCACGCTCTTTCAACCACATGTTCAGCTTCTTCAAGCGGCAGCCCGCTTGTACGCGCACGATTTCGCGCCCGAGCGCATCGGTCTCGGTCCCAAGAACAGAATCGAGCTTGCGCAGACAGACCAGCGTTCCACCGTCATTCACGATGGCGTCAGTGACCGACAGCATCGAACCGACTGGACTGACCGGCGTCGGGAAGCGTCCATGGTCACGCGCAATCGACTGCACATCCGCATAGCTGATCGGCTCGACATAGACGGCCGGCGTCGTGGCGCGATGTCCGCCCCAATTTGAATAGCTCCCGCCTTCGGCGATCAGCCCGTGGACGGGCGGCGCGTCGCTTATCGGGCGAGTGTCCGGCGCGAAGGCAGTTTCCATTGGCCGATCTCCCATGCTGAATGAACAATGCGCCGGAACTCGCCCGGCGCTTGAGTCGCTCACGCCGCGATGGCGTCGGCGATCGACTTCGTGTCGTAGAATTCACGAAAACGCAACAGCTTGCCGTTTTTGAGCGTGAAGATATGCGCCCAATCGCTGTCGAAGACGCCGCCCGTCTTCACCCGCGCCTTGGTGCGGCCGAGCACGATCACCGTGTCGCCCGATTCAAAAAATTCCGTCGGCTCGAAGGCTTCGAAATCGAGATTGTCGGCAAGCGCCTGGAAGAAGGACGCCGCTCCGGCGACGCCGCCGCGACGGCCGCCCCAGGGAATGATTTTCTCGTCGCCGTTCGACAGCCATTCGATCGCGGGGTCGAGCGCGTCGAGAATGGATTCGACGTCGCCGCGCCGGAAGGCGGCGTAAAGTGATCGGATCAAATCGGAATTGCTCATCTCCTGCTCCCTTTTTTCGGACGCGACGCGTCGCGCCCGCTTAGGGTTACGCAACGGTCCGGCGTTCGGATGCAGGGGGATGAAAATTTTTCCGGGGGATTTCGAGCGTCGGCTCCATCCGGCGTGTAAAGGAGCGTCGAGTCGCAAGGATTCCGACCGATCCGTTCGCTCGGACCTTGTCATTCCCGGCAGGCCGAAGGCCTGACCGCGAATCCAGAGCCACTTCAACAACTCATGGTGTGACTCTGGATTCCCGATCGCGCGCGTTGCGCGCGTCGGGAATGACATCCGGGTCGTTCAAACGAACTTCTAAATCGCGGCTTCCTTTACGTCGACGCTCACGTCCAAATCCTGATTGCCGGCGCCCAGAATCACGCCGTCGATCGGCGAGACGTCGGCATAGTCGCGGCCGATTGCGATCGCGATATGATCATTGCCGACCGCCATGGCGTTGGTCGGATCAAGGTCGATGAATCCAAATTCCGGTCCGCACCAGACGGAGACCCATGCATGGGTCGAATCGGCTCCTTCCAGCCGCGCCTGGCCTGGCGCCGCATAGGTTCTAAGATAGCCGCTGACATAGGACGCCGCCAGGCCGAGGCCGCGTAGCGCGGCGATCATGATATGCGCGAAATCCTGGCAGACTCCGCGGCGGTTTCCGAAGGCCTGCACGATCGGCGTCGCAATATGCGTCGCATCCGGATCATAGGCGAAATCGGCGTGAATGCGTTTCGTCAGTTCAATGGCCCCTTCGAGAATGGGCCGATGGGGCGAAAAGCTTTCGCGCGCATATGCCGTCGCCGCGTCGAAAAGCGGCGCATGGCGGCTCGCATAGATATAGTGGGCGGGAGACGACGCGTGGAGCGAATTGGCTTCATGGGCCGTGGTCCGCACGATTTCCCATGACGGCGTCAGAGCCGGTGCAGGCGGCGGCCGCCGTTCCACCTCGACGCGCGCCGCAAGCGCGATGCGCAGTCTGGTGTGGGGTTGGAGGATGCGCGCCTCGCGGACGCGATTTCCGTGAAAGTCGATCCTGTCGTTGATGAATTCGGCCGACGGCGACAGTTCGATCTTGCTGGAAAGGACGGTTTGGCCGCGATCGCCGCGCGGCAGCAGACGCATGGCGCAGCGCGCCGCGGCGACGGTCGCGTCATATTTATATGTCGTGTGATGGGCGATATCGTAAATCACGCGATCCGCGACGGCTGAGAATTTGCTTCGCCTTCGTCGCCATGCGTGAAATAGCGCTCGGCGATCCTGTCGGCGAGCGTCATCAGGCGTTGTTCCCACGCAAGAATAGTCAAAGCGTCCAAGCGGCGCGCATCCTCCGATTCGAGTTCGGCCCGCAGTCTGACCGAGAGTCGCCGGGGCGGCTCCATCACGCCGTCGTTTCGCAAAGAAGGCAGCGCGGCGAGATGTTCGTCGATGCGCATCGCCTGGAAAGCGACCGATCGCGGGTTGAACGGGTCAAGTATCGCCATGTCGAGGACGGGCGCGAGCGCCGCGCCGGCGATATAGCGCGAGCGATAGGAAATCTGCGAATCGAGAAGATCCAGCAAGGCGTCAAGCGTCTCGACCGTCGCCTGGTCGCCGGCGAGCTGTCGCGTAAAGCGGCAGGCGCCGATGGCGCGCTCGATCCTTCGGCCGAGATCGATGAAACTCCATCCCGCCACGCGATTGAAATTTTCGTCGATCAGTCCGGACAACGCCGCCAGCGTATGCAGCGAGCGCTCGATGATTTCCAGCGTTTCCGGCTCGGTAATCATGCGTGCGCCGGAGCGCGTCAGGCGCGTTTCGATCCGTCCGATAAGATGCCAGACATCGTTGGACATGCGTTCGCGCACGATCGACGCGGCGCGTTTTGCATTGCGCACGACCGATAGCGCCGAACCGTAAACATCGGCGTCGGCGGTCGCCGCCCAGGCGATCTGCGTCGGATTCATGTCCGGCGGTTTCTCCGGCGCCGCGCCCCAGGCGATCAGCAATCGCGCCAGCCGTTCGATCGTCTGGCGCCCATGCAGTTCGATGTGCTGCGGCTGGCCCAGTCGCGCGGCGAGAGTGCGCACGATTCGCAATGTCGCTTCGGCGCGCTCGAGGTAGCGGCCCATCCAGAAAAGATTGTCGGCGGCGCGGCTCGGCAGATTGCCGAGCGCGCGCACGATCGGCGGGTCATCGTCGGACGGCAGCAGCGTCGACCATTTGATCGGACCGTTCGACAACACCCAGACATCGCTCGATTGCGCGCCGGCGTCCATCGAGACGGCGCGCACATCCGGCCGGTTGGAGACGCGGCAGAAGCCGCCGGGCATGACGACCCAGCCCTGCGCCGTCGCGGCGGCGAAGACGCGCAAGACGAATGGCCTTGGCGACAGCCGGCCGTCGATCCAGGCCGGAGTCGTGGAAAGCCTTGTCGGCCGCTGAGCGACATAGTCGACGCCGCGCTGATTTATGGCGTCGATCAGTCGCGCGCGCGCCGCGCCGGAAAGGGCGTGGCCAAGCGCCTCGCGACTTTCGCCAAAACCCGGAAGCCGGTCGGCGAAGGCGCCGCTGATCGCGAAGTCGTTCAGGGCGTCGATGACGTGTCTGCGTTCCCTCTCCCGGCCGCACCACCAGGTTTCGACATTCGAAAGTTTGAGATTTTCGCCGAGCACGCGTTTCGATAATTCCGGCATGAAGCTCATCAGCGCGCGCGATTCGATGACGCCCGCGCCCGGCATGTTGGCGACGACGACGGCGCCTTTGCGAATGGCGTCGAACATGCCGGCGACCCCGAGCCGCGACGCGGCGTTTTGCTCCAACGGATCGCACCAATCGGCGTCGACGCGACGCCAGATGACGTCGGCGCGCTTCAGGCCGGCGATGGTGCGCACATGCAGCTTGCCATCGCCCGCCACCAGATCTTCGCCTTCAACCAGCGCAAAACCGAGATAACGGGCAAGGTGCGCCTGTTCGGAATAGGTTTCGCTCCATGGCCCGGGCGTCAGCAGGCAGATGCGCGGATCGACGCGCTGCGCGGCGCGGGAAAGGCTCGCGCGAAAGTCCCGAAAGAACGGCGCGAGTCGCTCGACGAGCATGTCTCGATAGAGGCTGGGCAGCGCGCGCGACAGCACGAGGCGATTTTCCAAAGCGTAGCCGGCGCCAGAGGGCGCCTGCGCACGATCGCCGAGCACCCGCCAATCGCCGTCCGGCCCTCGCCCGAGGTCGGCGGCGTAAAAGCGAAGCCAGCGGCCGCCGGGCGGCGCCACGCCGCACATCGGCCGGATGAAGTTCGGGGCGCCGGCGACGGCCGCGGCCGGCAGCACGCCTTCCGCGACGAGCCGCGCGTCGCCATAGATGTCGTGCAGAAGCAGATCGAGAAGCTGCGCGCGCTGCGCCACTCCCGCCGCGATCTCACGCCATTCCGATTCCTCGATCAGCAGCGGCAGGCGACCGAGCGGCCAACTGCGCTCCTTGGATTCGCCATGGACCCGGTAGGAAATCCCCATATCGTCGATGCGGCGGCCGGCGGCGGCGAAGCGCTGCTCCAGGCCGGCGTCGCCGAATGCGGCGAATGAATCGAGAAATTGCCGCCAGTGCGCGCGTGGGAGTCCGTCTCGATCAAACAACTCGTCAGGCGCGTCGCGCGTCGGCGCGTAATCGGCGATCCAGGCGGCGACGCGCTGCGCGGCGTCGTCGGTTACGATGACGCGCTCAGCGGACAATGCTCCTCCGAAGGTCCAGAGTCAGCGGAAATTCCTGGCCCGCCTCTTCGCGCGGGGGATCGACAGGGCCGGGCGTATGTCCATGATCCTCAAATCGCGCCAGCCGCCGCGCTTCCGCTTCGTTACTGTTGACGGGGAAGGAGTCGTAATTGCGGCCTCCGGGATGGGTCGCGTGATAGACGCAGCCGCCGAGCGATCGCTTGCTCCAGCTGTCGATCACGTCGAAGGTGAGAGGGGCCTGGACCGGCAGCGTCGGATGCAGGCCGGAGTGCGGCTGCCAGGCCTTGAAGCGCACGCCCGCCACCGCCTCGCCCGGAACGCCGGTGCCGGTCATCGGCGCGCGGCGCCCGTTACAGGCGATGACGTGGCGGCCGGGAACGAGTCCCGTCGCCTTGACCTGCAGGCGCTCGAGCGAAGAGTCGACATAGCGCACCGTGCCGCCATTGCCGCCTTCCTCGCCCATGACATGCCAGGGTTCGAGCGCGCCGCGAATTTCGAGATGGACGCCGCCATGTTCGACGCTGCCCGCCAGCGGAAAGCGGAACTCCCGCTGCGCCTCGAACCATTCCGGTTCGAAGGAATAGCCGGCGCGGCGCAGATCGTCGAGCACGCCGAGGAAATCCTGCCAGACGAAATGCGGCAGCATGAATTTGTCGTGCAGCGCCGTTCCCCAGCGCACCAGATCGCCATGCTGCGGCTCGCGCCAGAACCAGGCGACGAGGGCCCGAAGCAATAATTGCTGCGCGAGACTCATCCGCGCGTCGGGCGGCATTTCGAAAGCGCGGAATTCGACGAGGCCGAGGCGCCCGGTCGGTCCATCCGGCGAATAGAGCTTGTCGATGCAGATTTCGGCGCGATGGGTGTTGCCGGCGACATCGACCAGAAGATTGCGGAACAGCCGATCGACTAGCCATGGCGGAACATGGGCTTCGCCGGGCGACGGCGCCTGAGCGAGCGCGATCTCCAGCTCATAAAGCGAGTCGTGGCGCGCCTCGTCGACCCGCGGCGACTGGCTGGTCGGACCGATGAACAAGCCCGAGAAAAGATAGGACAGCGCGGGGTGGCGCTGCCAATAGAGCACGAGACTCTTCAACAGGTCCGGGCGACGCAGGAAGGGCGAGTCGGCAGCGGTCTCGCCGCCAAGCACGACATGATTGCCGCCGCCCGAACCGATCTGCCGGCCGTCGATCATGAATTTCGCCGTCGTCAATCGCGCCTGCCGCGCTTCCTCATAGAGCGCGGTCGTCGTCTCGACCGCCTGCCGCCATGAGGCGGCCGGGTGGATATTGACCTCGATGACGCCCGGATCGGGCGTCACCTTGATCACTTCCAGGCGCGGATCATTGGGCGGCGGATAGCCTTCGATATGAGGCGGCAGCCCCGCGACCTTGGCGCTCTCCTCGACCGCCTCGAGCAGTTCGAGATAGTCCTCGAGCGTCGCGACAGGGGGCATGAACACGCAAAGATTGCCGTCGCGCGGCTCGATGGTGAAGGCGGTCCGCACCGCGCCTTCGACGATCGACTGTTCATGCACGTCCTGGCGCGACTGTCCGCCGCCGGTCTGACCGCCGTCCTGGATGCGCCAGAAATGTCCGGGCTCCGGCAGCGGTTCGCGCGGGGCGAAGGGGTCTTGTGGATGAATATAGGGATATTCCTCCTCGGACAGTTTGGGCAGGGACGCCACCGGAAGCCGCAGTCCGATCGGCGAGTCGCCGGGCGCCAGGAAGAGCTTTCCGCGACGCAGCGTCCACTTTTCCGATGTCCACCGTGGCGCGGATTCGGCGCGTGCATTCCAGCGCTGGATCGGCAGGACAAAGCCCGTGGGCTTGCTCAGGCCGCGCTCGAACACCCGCATCATGCGCGAGCGTTCCTCGGCGTCGTCGATCTTGGGATCAGAGGGATCGACATTGATCGGAAGGGCGCCCTCCTTGACCATCCAATGCGTCGGGTCCTCGTAAGCCGGCACGGCGTGTTCGGGGCCGACTCCCAGCCGTTCCGCGAGCGCATGCACGAAAATTTCCGCGTCGGCGGCGGTCGCGTCTTTCTTCGCCGCGCCATTGGCGATGATTTGCGGCTGCGACCAAATCGGCTTGCCGTCGCGTCGCCAATAAAGCCCGAAGGCCCAGCGCGGCAGGCTTTCGCCGGGATACCATTTGCCCTGGCCGTAATGCAGAAAGCCGTTCGGCGCGAAGCGCTCGCGCAGCCTGTGAATGAGATCGTCGGCGCGCTCGCGCTTGGTCGGGCCGGTCGCCGCCGTGTTCCATTCGGCGGATTCGAAATCATCGATCGAGACGAAGGTCGGCTCGCCGCCCATGGTGAGGCGAACGTCCTGCGCGTTGAGATCGGCGTCGACCTTTTCGCCGAGCCCGTCGAGCCGGCGCCATGCCTCGTCGGAGAACGGCGCGGTGATGCGCGGCGCCTCATTGATACGGTCGACGCGCATCTCGAAATTGAAATCGACTCGCGCAGGCTCCACCAAGCCCGACAAGGGCGCCGCGGAGCGATAATGCGGCGCGCCGCAGAGCGGCAGATGGCCTTCGCCGCAAAAGAGTCCCGAAGTGGCGTCGAGACCGATCCAACCGGCGCCGGGAAGGAAAACTTCCGTCCATGCGTGCAAATCGGTGAAGTCGTGATCGGTTCCCTTCGGGCCCTCGATCGGATCGATGTCGGCCTTCAGCTGAACGAGATAGCCGGAGACGAAACGCGCGGCGAGACCGAGCTTGCGCAGAATCTGCACGAGCAGCCAAGCGGAATCGCGGCAAGAGCCCGACCCCAGCGCCAGCGTTTCCTCCGGCGCCTGCACGCCAGGCTCCATCCGAATGACATAGCGAATGGCGTGATGCAGTCGCGCGTTGAGCTCGACGAGAAAATTAATGGTGCGCGTCTTTTCCTTGGGCAGGCTTTGGACGAAGCCCTCGGTCAGCGGGCCGACGTCCTCTGGCTCGAGATAGGCGGCAAGTTCGATCTTCTGCTCGTCCGGATAAGCGAAGGGGAAGTCTTCAGCGTAAGGCTCGATGAAGAAATCGAAGGGATTGTAAACCGCGAGCTCCGCCAGCAGGTCGACTTCGATTTTGAATTCATCCGCCTTCTCAGGGAACACGAGACGGGCCAGCCAATTGCCGTGCGGGTCCTGCTGCCAATTGATGAAATGTCCCGACGGCGCGATCTTGAGCGAGTAGCTGGAGATTTTGGTGCGACAATGGGGAGCGGGGCGCAGCCGGACGATTTGCGGGCCGAGCGCAACCAGGCGGTCATATTTGTAGTGGGTAACGTGATGAAGGGCGATCTGGATCGACACGTTATTCAGCGTCTCGTTTCAGCGCCGTCATCTTGTGAACTGGCGCGAGGCCAATTTGGAGTTTAGCGGGATGGGGCCGCGAAGTGTCAATCTAAAGAGCCAAAAAACTCGCGGCTTTGTCCGAAATTACGGCAATGAGCCTAGCGCGTGGATGGGTCCTGCGCAAAGAGCCGGCGCCCAAAATAGCCATTCGGGGAGACGAGTTCTCCGCCGATGACCGCTTCCCCCCGAACTCGGAACATTCGGTCCAGCGGACAGTTATGGCGCAGTGCGTCTCAGACGGGTCTCCCATGAAAGCCTTTCGCTGTCAGGTCTGCCGCCAAAGCATATTGTTCGAGAACGTCAAATGCGAAAGCTGCGGGCATCCGCTCGGCTACCTGCCGGCGCGCGCGGCGATGACGGCCGTCGAACCCGCCGGAGACGGATGGATCGGGCTGGCTGACCGAGCCCGCCAATATCGCTTCTGCAAGAATTGGGAGCTGCATGGGTGCAACTGGATGGTCGAAAAGGGCGGTTCGTCGGAATATTGTCTCGCCTGCCGGCACAATCGAACCGTGCCTGACTTGTCAGATGAAAAGCGCCACGCCGCCTGGCAAAAAATCGAGACCGCGAAGCGACGACTGTTTTACAGTCTGATCCGTCTGAATCTACCCGCGCCGGACGCGTCCGAGAACGACGGCGAGCCGCTCATCTTCGATTTTCTTGCGGAGGAGCCTTTACAGGCGCCTGTTCTGACCGGCCATAGCTCCGGTCTGATCACCATCGCCTTGAAGGAAGCCGATGATCCGGCGCGCGAGAAAATGCGCGACGAGATGGGGGAGCCCTACCGCACCTTGCTCGGCCATTTCAGGCATGAAATCGGCCACTATTATTGGGATCGCATCGTGGCGCAGTCCGACAATCTCGGGCCCTTTCGCGCGCTCTTTGGGGACGGGCAAGAAGATTATGCCGCCTCCTTGCAGAGGCATTATGAAAAAGGGCCGCCGGCCGATTGGCGGCAGAACCACATCAGCGCCTATGCGTCCTGCCATCCGTGGGAAGATTTCGCGGAAACCTTCGCGCATTATCTCCATATCGTCGATACGCTGGAAACCGGCCGGAGCGCCGGGCTCGTGGTGCGACGCGACGACGGCACTCCGGCGCGGGTCGATTTCGACCCTTACGCCTATCCCGACATCAATGAGATGATCGACAATTGGCTCGATATTTCATTCGCCTTGAACAATATCAATCGATCGATGGGACAGCCCGACATCTATCCCTTCGTGATCTCGCCGATCGTGAAAGACAAATTGGGCTTCGTCCAAAAGCTGCTCATGGAGCACGCGCGTCCTGCCGTCGGCGGCGCTTTAGCGCCGGGATTGATGTTGGCGCACGTCAGCCGAGATTCCGCGTCGCATGCTACGCCAGCGCCTTGAGCGCGCTCTTGCCGGCATAGATCGCCGCGTCGCCAAGCTCTTCCTCGATGCGGATGAGCTGGTTGTATTTGGCGGTGCGATCCGATCGCGCCAGCGAGCCGGTCTTGATCTGGCCGCTGTTCGTGGCGACGACGAGATCGGCGATGGTCGAATCCTCGGTCTCGCCGGAGCGGTGCGAAAACACGGTTGTGTAGCCGGCGCGATGGGCGGTCTCCACCGAGGCGAGCGTCTCGGTCAGCGTGCCGATCTGATTGACCTTGACGAGCAGCGAATTGGCGACGCCCTTCTTGATGCCCTCGTTTAGGCGCACGACATTGGTAACGAAAAGATCGTCGCCGACGAGTTGAACCTTGTCGCCGATCGCGTCGGTGAGCTTCTTCCAGCCCTCCCAGTCATCCTCCGCCATGCCGTCCTCGATCGAGACGATCGGATAGGCGCCGGCGAGCTTGGCGAGATAGGCGACCTGCTCGTCGATCGAGCGCGTCACGCCTTCGCCTTCATAGACATATTTGCCGTCCTTGAAGAATTCCGTCGCGGCGCAGTCTGAGGCGAGATGCACGTCGACGCCGGGCTTGAAGCCGGCGGTTTCGATCGCCTTCATGACGAAGTCGAGCGCGGCTTCGGCGGAAGGAAGATTGGGGGCGAAGCCGCCTTCGTCGCCGACCGAGGTGCTGAGGCCCGCCTTCTTCAGCGCCGCCTTGAGCGTATGGAAAATCTCGGCGCCCCAGCGGATCGCGTCGCGCACATTCGGCGCGCCGGTCGGCATGATCATGAATTCCTGGAAGTCGATCGGATTGTCGGCATGCACGCCGCCGTTGACGATATTCATCATCGGGGTCGGCAGCACCCGCGCCTGCACGCCGCCGACGTAGCGATAGAGCGGCAGAGCGGTCGCCTCGGCCGCCGCCTTGGCGACGGCGAGCGACACGCCGAGAATGGCGTTGGCGCCGAGCCGCGCCTTGTTGGGCGCGCCGTCCAGCTTGATCATCGCCTCGTCGATGGCGACCTGATCCTCGGCCTCGAAACCAAGCAGCGCCCCGGCGATTTCGTCATTGACGTTGTCGACCGCCGCCAGAACGCCCTTGCCGAGATAGCGCGCCTTATCGCCGTCGCGCTTCTCCACCGCCTCGTGCGCGCCGGTCGAAGCGCCTGACGGAACCGCCGCCCGGCCCGAGGAGCCGTCCTCCAGCGTCACTTCGACCTCGACAGTGGGATTCCCGCGGGAATCGAGAATTTCGCGGGCGTGGATGTCGACGATCTCGGTCATTTCAGCCTCTTATGATGCGACGCGGCGCGGCGCGACTTCTTAGACCGATTGCTGCGTCCCGAAAAGCCTCGGCCGCAAAAAGCTTTTGCCTTAGGGCGCGCTTTTGCCGCGACGATGCTGCGCCGAGGCGTCAGCTGGCCGCCAATTTGATTGACTGGCGAGGGTCTCAACCTATCCTTGAGATCGATCAAAGGAGCGGGCGTCGCCGCCGGGCGCGACGATCCGCCGGGAGGTCGGAATGGCGCGCTTCATTGGGCGAGTGGGTCGGGGCGTCGCCGTCTTCGGTCTTTGTTTCGGGCCATCCTTTCCGACGCCTGCGCCGGCCCAGACGCCGGAGCATGTCGCCGCCGCCAAGGCGATTTTGGAGAAATCCCCTGTGCTCGCCAATTGCGCGCCCGTCGAGGAGGATTTTCTCGGTTGGCCCGCCACACTCGTGCAGAGATGCGAATATCAAAGCGACGACATGCCGGGCCTCGCCTATGTGCTTGACGTCAAGGCGGAAACTCTGGCTCGCTGGGTCGAGGCCGGATGCAGCGCGCTCATGGTCGGCGCAACCCATTGTTTCGATCGGACGCTAAAATGCGCGTTCGCCGGCACCGGCGCCGCCTTCGTGATCGGCGGCGATCTGATCGCGACGCGACAAGGGGTGAAGAAAAACCTCTTCTATCGCAACGGCGTCGCCATCGTCGCGCCAAACAGCGGGGCGCCCGGCGCCGTGCCGATCGCGGAGCAGGAGCGGATCGCCCATCTTCCGGAAAAGGATGTGTCGGGAATGCTTGAACGCGGCGGCGTCGCCTTCTGGAACACCATGCCCTATCACTTCGCGGTCAAGGCCATCGACCTCGGCGTGCCGGCCGAGATGAACACGCCCGACAGGCGCGCGAAATGGCTCGAAATCGTGCGCGTCGAAATGCTCAAGGCGCTGGAGAGCCCGGAGAACCGCTTTCTCTCGGGCTGGATGTCGGCGCATCCGATCACTTTGCGCGCCGGGGAATGCCCGGATTCGCGCGACCCGTGAGCGGCGCGCCGCTTGACGGCGCCGCCGAGGCGCCTTTGTTACCCGCATGACCAAGATTCATAAGGGCGCCGCGCTGCTCGGCCGCCAGGCGGCGGCGCCGGCGTCGCCGGACGAGGCGGAGCTCGACCTCGTGCCCAATCCGCATAAGGACGCGACCTATCTGGTGCGCTTCGCCGCGCCGGAATTCACCTCGCTTTGCCCGGTGACCGGACAGCCGGATTTCGCGCATATCGTCATCGACTATGTTCCGGCGGACTGGCTCGTCGAGTCGAAATCCTTGAAGCTTTATCTTGGTAGCTACCGCAACCACGGCGCCTTTCACGAAGACTGCACGCTGCGGATCGCGCGCGATCTCGTCGCGGCGCTAAAGCCGCAATGGTTGCGAATCGGCGGCTATTGGTATCCGCGCGGCGGCATGCCGATCGACGTCTTCTGGCAGACCGGCGCGCCGCCGGAGGGTCTGTGGCTCCCCGATCAAGGCGTCCCGCCCTATCGCGGGCGAGGCTAGGCTCTTGCGGGACCATGTTTCGCGCCCTTGTGCGCGCAGCGGGAAATCACCTACCAATGCGGCGCCGCGGCCTCCCGAGATAGAGACCGCCCGATCGCGAGGCGAGAGAAGATGAAGCTTCGGACGTTTTTCTCGATCTTCTTCCTGCTGCTCGTCGCGCTGGCGGGAGGCAATTTGGCGTTGGGGGTGCTCCTCGAAAAGGCTCAAAAGGATCTCGAGACATCGCATCACGAATTGGAGTCATTGACCACGCTTGCCGAAGATATGGTTTTTTCCTCGCAATGGCAGACTCGCTTTTCGAGAGGCTATATTTCCAGCAACGACCCGAGAAGAGTCGAGTGGTACAACATCATCGAAGGCATTCTGAACGGCGAAATCGCGCGGCCGAAGGACTATAATTTTGGCTATTGGGATCTCGTGAACGGCGGAATCATCGCGCCGCCCGAAAAGAAAAGCGACGGCGCGCTTTCCATCGAAGACCGCTTCCTCAGTCAGAACATCACCGCGCGCGAATTGAACAAGCTGAAGGAAGCGCGAAGCTTCCTCGACAAAGTCGTCGCGATCGAACGCGCCGCGATGCATGCGGTCGACGGCGAATATGACGACGGAGCGGGGACCTTCTCGCGCAAGGGCAAGCCGGATCGCGCCCTGGCGACGAAGCTGTTGTTCAGCGACGAGTACCGCAAGCTCAACGGAGATTTGACCTTAAGAATTGCGCAGATGCAGGATTTGATCCGGCATCGCTACGCCGAGCGGATTTCGCAGGAACGGGCGTTCGCCAACAGATTATTCGAAGCCAATTTCTATTTGAATATCGGATTGTTTGGATTGGTTGTCCTGTCCCTCGTCTTCCTGCGCAACCGCTTTTCTGTTCGGGCGTCGCAACTCATGAGGGTGGTTCACGACATTGGTTCGGGAAACCTGGCCGTTCGCGCGCAGGTTTCCGGACGCGACGAGATCAGCGAACTCGCGACGACGATCAACACAATGGCGGACAATCTGAACGTCTCCTTCGACAAGCTCGAAGACAAGATCAAGCTTTCGGGCAGAGCATTGTCGGACCTCGAGATCGAACGCTCCCGCTCGGAAAAGCTGCTGCACAACATTCTCCCTGCCGCGATCGCCGAACGGCTGCGGGGCGGCGAAGAGACGATCGCGGAAGTTTTTCCTGAAGTTACGGTGTTCTTCTCCGACATTGTCGGCTTTACCCAACTCTCGGCGAAGCTCGGGCCGCACGCGACGGTCAGTATGCTGAACGCCATATTCGAAAAATTCGACGAACTCGTCGAAAAGCACGGCGTCGAAAAAATCAAGACGATCGGCGACAGTTACATGGTCGTCGGCGGCGTCCCGAACCGGGACCCGTTGCACTGTCATCATATCGCCGATTTTGCTTTGGAGGCGCAAAGCTTCATCGCAAGTTACGCCAATGAGCTTCCTTACGCACTCCACATGCGCATGGGCGTGCATACCGGCACCGTGGCCGCCGGCGTCGTGGGAAAGAAACGCTTTTCCTATGACCTTTGGGGCGATGTGGTGAATGTCGCCAGCCGTTTCGAATCCACCGGCCAGCCCGACAAGATTCACGTGTCGGAAGCGGTCAAAGTGCGTCTCGATGACGATTACGTATTTCTGGACGGCGGAACCGTCGACTTGAAGGGCAAAGAGGCGACGCGCTCTTTCTTCCTGATCGGCAAAAAAACGCAGATGCCGGGAATTTTGGAGTTCGCGACCACTCGCGCGGCGGCCGCAACGCCATCCTGAGCGCGCCGGGAAAGGGCTCCGGCCGCGCCCCTGGTTCGATTGGCGACCGTGAAAATGATCCAGCTCGCAAAGAGCAGCGCGACGATCGCGACGCCGAAATCGGCCAGATTTCCATTGAGGCTCTGAGCGACGCGCCACAAGCCGCCGTCGAAGCCAAGCTTGTCGCCAAGCAACCCGACCACTTCCAAGCCGCCGACGAAGAGGGCGACGACCACCGACATCGCGGTCATCACCAGATTGTACCAAAGCTTCTTTACGGGATCGTCGAAAGCCCAGCCATAGGCGCCGGTCATCGCCACGCTGTCGGACGTGTCCATCAAGGACATGCCGGCCGTGAACAAGGCGGGAAACACGAGCATCATCCACACGGACATGCCCTGCGCGGCCTGCGTGGCGGCGACGCCCAGGAGTCCGATCTCCGTCGCCGCATCGAAGCCGAGGCCGAACAGGAAGCCGACGAGATACATCTGCCAGGATCGCGAAACCAACCCGAACACGGGACGAAAAAATCTTGTCAGCAGGCCCTGGCCGTTGAGCAGAGCCTCAAGGTCGCGATCATGGACCGGTTCGCCGTTTCTGGCGCGGCTGTAGGCCGACCAGATTCCTCTCAGCAGAAAAAGATTGGCGAGGCCGACGCCGATGAGGAAGAGCGCGGAGACCGTCGCGCCGATCGCGCCGCCGACGCTTTGAAATTGGTCCAGCCCGCCCCGCGCGGTCGCCGCCGTCGCGGCGATCGCGACGGAGGCGAGAATGACGATCGTCGAATGGCCGAGCGAAAAGAAAAAACCCGCCGAATAGGGGGTTTTGCCGTCCTGCATCAGCTTGCGCACGACATTGTCGATGGCGGCGATATGGTCGGCGTCGAACGCATGTCGCAGCCCGAACATGAAGGCCAGGACGGCGGCGCCCATCAGCCCCGGATGATCGGAGAAGGCTGTCCACGCCCAAGCCCAGGCAAGAACAGTCGCCGCGGCGATGACGGCATAGGTCGTCGCGGCCTTGGCTTTAACCTTCTCGCTCCGGTCGTCGAATGGATTGAGCGCCATGATCCCGTCCGCCTGAATGGCGGCATTGTAACTGTAATCGTATACTTATGAAAGTTCATACCGCTGGCCAGTGGAAAGCGCGCCAATTCGCCAAACCGACGGCGATCGCGCGGCTTCGATTTTGATAGGATGCGCGGTCATCGGGAGCAGGGCGACGACATGCTTTCGGAGAAGAATATCGCCGAGTGGCGGATTTGCGCGCCTTCGGTGCGGGAAGCGGACATTTCCGATGGCGAAACGCTCTACCGGCAGGGCGAAGCGCCGGGCTTTCTCTATTGCTTGACGCGGGGCGTCGTCAGGCTGTCGCATGTCGCTGAAAGCGGCGCGCAGATCACGGTCGCCATCGCAAAAGCCGGCGACCTCTTCGGCAGCGCTTCGCCGGGAAGAGCGTCGGCGCATGCCGCGAGCGCCATCGGCGCCGCGCGGGTTCTGATCATCGCGCCATCGGACGTGGACCGTCTCGTCGCGAAATGCCCGTCGTTCTCGAGCTTCCTCAGTTCTGGCCTGGAGGCCTCGCGGGAACGCGCCGAGCGCAGGCTGATCGACCGCCAGACCAAGACGGTCGCCGCGCGGCTGATCGAGACGCTCGCCGAACTCGCGCTCGCCTTCGGCGCGCCATGCCCGCATGGCTATTCGCTCGAGATCAGGCTGACGCAGCAGGACATCGCCGATCTTATCCATGCGAGCCGCCCGGTGGTGACGCGGATCATGAATGATTTGCGGCGCGGCGGCGCGCTCGACTATCGGCGCGACCTCATCTGCGTCAATCATTTCGCGTTGCAATCGCTCGCAAAAGAAAATCCTGCCGGTTTGTAACGCAGGTGACAGATCGTCGCCGGGCCGCGCCTTAACCAAGGGATGGCGGCCGATCCGGTCCGCCGGATCGGGAGAAACGAACGGGAGAAACGAAGATGAGATTCATCGCGGCGCGCTGGCATGGCTATCTCGACTATCTGACGGTCTTGATCTTCCTCGTTGCGCCGAGCGTCCTTGGTTTCGGGGGAATTGCGGCGCAGCTCTCCTGGCTGCTCGCGGGCGTGCATCTCGCCATGACGCTCGTCACGCGATTTCCGCTCGGCGTCTTTCGCCGGCTGGCTTTTTCGCTGCACGGCTGGGTCGAACGGATCGTCGGCCCGGCGCTGATCGCGATCGCTTTTCTTCCCGCGATTTCCGCCGAACGAACCGCTTTCGCCTTTTTCGCCGGCATAGGCCTTGTCATTATCGCCGTCGGCTGGCTGACGGATTACGCGGAGGCGGGATAGGTCGCTTCGCGGCTGACATGCCGCCGAGGCGCGGGCCGTTGACCCGTCGGTTGCCGAACAATCGATATTGACGGCTTCGCGGCCGTCATTCTCGATGGGGCTTTCGGCCTCACGGGGGAATGAAGAGGTCGGCAATTTATAGGCATGAGTAGTTAGGGGCGTAGCCCTTTCGCCAAGCTGTCGAATTCGAGCAGTTCCTCCAAGAATGCGCCAAGCTCGCCGAGCGGAATTTGCGTGGCGCGGTCTGAGACGGCGGCGCCCGGGTCGGGATGCGTTTCGAGGAAAAGTCCGGCGACGCCCACGGCGACGGCGGCGCGCGCGAGCGTCGCGACGAAGCGCCGCTCGCCGCAAGATGCCGCGCCGGCGCCGCCCGGCTGCTGCACGGCATGGGTCGCGTCGAAGACGACCGGCGCGCCTGTCTCTTTTAAAATCGGCAGCGCGCGCATGTCGGCGACGAGCGCATTATACCCAAAGTTCGTTCCCCGCTCGGTGACGAGCACGCCGCCATCGCCGGCGTCGCGCGCCTTCTCGACGGCATGGACCATGTCCCAGGGCGCGAGAAACTGTCCCTTCTTGATGTTGACCGGACGCCCCGTTTTCGCCGCCGCGACGATGAGATCGGTCTGTCGGCAGAGGAAGGCGGGTATCTGCAAGAGGTCGACGATTTTGGCGACGGGCGCGCATTGCCATGTCTCATGCACGTCGGTTGTTGTCGGTAGGCGGGTCTCTTCCTTGATCTTGGCGAAGATCGGCAATGCGGCCTCAAGACCGACGCCGCGCGGCGCGTCGCCGCTGGTGCGGTTCGCCTTGTCGAAGGACGCCTTGAAGACGACGCCGATGTTCAGGCGTTCGCCAAGCCGCGCGAGTTCTTCGGCGGTCGCGAGCGCCATGTCGGCGCCCTCCAGCGCGCATGGGCCGGCGATAAGCGTCAGCCGCCGATCATCGCCGATCTCGACGCGGCGTGGGCCGTCTCCGATGATGACGCTTGTCACTTGCGTCTTGTCTCACGTTTTGACGAGCCGCGCGACTTCGGCGCGCATCGCCGGCAGAACCTCGGCTTCGAACCAGGGATTGCGCTTTAGCCAGCCGGTATTGCGCCAGGACGGATGGGGCAGGGGGAAGATCAGCGGCCTTGCGTCCTGAAACTCGCGCCAGCGCGCGACGATTTCAGAGACGCCGGCGCCTTTCGGCAGCGCGTGGCCGAGCCGCGCGAAATGATAGTCCTGCGCATATTTGCCGATCGCGATGACCGTCTCGATCCGCGGCAGCGCCGCGAAGAGTTCGTCATGCCAGCGGGCGCGGCATTCGGGACGCGGCGGCAGGTCGCCGCCGGCGGCGTCATTGCCGGGAAAGCAGAAGCCCATCGGCGCGATGGCGATTCGCGAGACGTCGTAGAAGGTCTCGCGGTCGACGCCCATCCAGTCGCGCAGCCGATCGCCGGAAGGGTCGTTGAACGGAACGCCGGTCTGATTGACGAGATTGCCGGGCGCCTGGCTCGCCAAGAGCAGCCGCGCGGTGGGCGAGACGCGCAACACCGGGCGCGGCTCATGCGGCAGCCTCGCGCCATCGGGCGTGTCCACGCAAACGCGGCAGGCGCGGATGCGCCCGGCAATCTCCTCAAGTTTTCGGCCGGACAGGCGCCGGCTCATTTAAGGGACGAAGCTCGGACGCGCCGACACTTCCGCGCGCCAACGTAAAAGATTCGGCAAGTCTTGAGGAATTTCGACTCGCCCGAGCTTTGTCAGATCCATCGCGACGATGGCGGTGATGTCGGCGATGGTGAAGTCGTCGGAAGCGATGAAGCGCCGCGCGGCAAGTTCGCCGTCGAGAAAACGCATCATCTGTTGCGCGCGCGGCCGTTGATATTCAGCCAACTGCGGCCACTGCGGCGATTCGAGCCGCGCCAGCGCCGGATGGCTGTGTCGAAAGGCGAGCGCGACCGGAATGAACAGGCGGAATTCTACCCGACGCTGCCACATCTCGACGAAGGCCTGTTCGCGCGGGTTTCGCCCGAAGAGCGGGGGGGCTGGGTAGAGCGATTCGATGTAGCGGCAGATGGCGACCGATTCGGTGAGCACGGCGCCGTCGTCGAGAACCAGCGCCGGGACTTCCTCGAGCGCGTTGACGGCCGAATAGGCTTCGTTCTTGTGTTCCTGCGCCAAGAGGTCGACGTCGCGCGTTGGAATCGCGACGTTCTTTTCAGCCAGGAAAATGCGGACCCGCCTCGGATTGGGGGCGAGCGGCGTATTATAGAGCAGCATGTCGGTCTCGTTCCGGGTTTGGGATAGGAAGGAATTCGCCGCGCTTATGTGGGGGTCGCCCTATCGTTTCAAAATATGCGCCTATCGGAGACGGCTCGCAGTTTTGCCACGATGATTTAAGTTAAGCGCGATGACCGATGAACTGGCCCCCCAATCGCCTTCCGCCGCCCTGGTGCTGTTTTCTGGCGGACAGGATTCGACCACCTGCCTCGCCTGGGCGCTGTCGCGCTACGACCGGGTCGAGACGGTCGGATTCGATTACGGCCAGCGCCATCGCGTCGAACTCTCGCGCCGGGCCGGATTGCGCGAGGGACTCGCGCTTCTGTCGCCGCTTTGGGCCGAGCGGCTTGGCCAAGATCGCATAATTTCGATCGAGGCGCTCGGCGCGATCTCTGAGACCGCGCTGACCCGCGACGCCGAGATCGCCTTCGCCGCCGACGGGCTCCCCAACACTTTCGTTCCCGGACGCAATCTCTTGTTTCTGACCTTCGCCGCTGCGCTCGCCTATCGGCGCGGCATCGCCGATCTCGTCGGCGGCATGTGCGAGACCGACTATTCCGGCTATCCCGACTGCCGCGACCAGACGATCCGCGCCATGGCGCAGGCGCTCAGCCTCGGCATGGACCGCGGCTTTACCGTCCACACGCCGCTGATGTGGATCGACAAGGCGGAGACTTGGCGACTGGCGGAATCGCTCGGCGGCGAGCCGCTGGTACGGCTCATCGTCGAGGAAACCCATACCTGCTATCTCGGCGAGCGGGGCCGGCGCTTCAACTGGGGCCATGGTTGCGGCGAATGCCCCGCCTGCGGGCTGCGCGCCGCCGGCTGGGAGAAATACCGCGCCGGGCAGGCTCGCGCGCTCGCCTGATACCCTTCCGACCGCTCAACTGTGGCATCACGGCCACAGACGGCGCTGACCCGCCATCGACGGCCGACAGCGCATTGACATGCTTCCGCTTCGGCTGGATATGTTATGTTATAACATTATTGAGCGGAGGCCGTCGTTTTGAGGAAGAGCGGATTGTTTGGCGCGGCGGCGGCGTTTCTGGTCTGCGCCAGCGCAATGGCTCAGCAGGCATTGCCGCCGATCGAAGTCGGCGCCGTCAGTCCGATCAAGCGGAGCAAGACTGTCGCTTCGCCGCAGCCGCCCCAGGCGTCCGGCGGGCGCAGCCGCAGCGTCGCGGGCCCGAGCGGCCCCGAGCCGCGCGAAACAGCGGCGCCGCCGATGGGCGTCCTTCCGATCGTCGCCGACCAATTCGCCACCGTGACCGTCGTCACCAGCGGTGAGCTGCGGCGCTCGCCGGGCGCGACGCTCGGCGACGTGCTCTTCGCCAGGCCCGGCATTACCGGATCGTCCTTCGCGCCGGGGGCGGCGAGCCGTCCGGTGGTGCGCGGTCTCGACAATTACCGGGTGCGCATCCAGGAAAACGGCATAAGCAACAGCGGCGTCTCGGAACTTGGCGAGGACCACGCGGTTCCGGTCGATCCCGTCGCCGCGAGCCAGGTCGAGGTGGTGCGCGGTCCCGCGACGCTGCGCTGGGGGTCGCAGGCGATTGGCGGCGTCGTCAATGTCGAGAACAACCGCATTCCCTCGGCCTTGCCCTGCCGTCTGGCGCTGGTCGCCACGGCTGAGACGCAGGGCTGCTCCATTGTCGAGTCTCGCGCCGCGGTGGCGACCGTCGACAACGGATTGGAGAATGCGACCCTGCTCGACGCCGGCCGCGGCAATATCGCCATCCACGTCGACGTGCACGGCAGGCGCGGCAGCGACTACCTCATCCCCGGCTATCCCTATCTTTACCCGCCGGACCCGCCGCCGCCGGTTTTCGGACGGCAGCCCAATTCGTCGATGCGATCGGCCGGCGGCTCGGCGGGCGCCTCCTATTTCTTCGACGGCGGCTTTGTCGGCGTCGCGGTGACGCAGTTCAATACGCGCTATCACATGCCGGGCATCGAACCGTCGGAAACCGGTTCGCACATCGAGCTTCGCCAGACGCGGGTTACGACCAAAGGCGAATTCCGTCCGCAATCGGCCTATATCGAAGCGGTCCGCTTCTGGGCGGGGCTGACCGATTACAAGCATCATGAGCTCGCCAATGAGGGTGGCTTTGACGGCGTCCAGCAGACCTTCACCAATAAGGATCTCGAGGCGCGGGTCGAAACGCAGCTGCGCCCCGTCGACCTCTCATTCGCGACACTGACCAGCGCGTTCGGCGTTCAGGGCATGCATCAGATCCTGACCGCGCCCGGACGCGAGGGCGGGCTCTTCGACCCCAATCGGTCGCGAAGCGTCGCCGGCTACTGGTTCAACGAGTTCAGATTGACCGACGCATCGAAAATGCAGCTCGCCGGACGCATTGAACATGCGACGGTTTCCGGCGCATTTCCCGAACTCCTGGTTGATCCGTCGCCGCAGATTGCGCGCGTGCGCAATTTCACCCCAATGAGCGCCGCCTTCGGATTTCTGCAGGATTTGCCGCAAGGGGTCGTCGCCAGCCTGACCGCCCAATATGTCGAACGCGCGCCGCGCGCGCCCGAGCTTTTTTCGCGCGGCGTCCATGATGCGACGGCGACTTTCGATATCGGCAATCCCAATCTCGGAATCGAAGGGGCGAAGACGATCGAATTCGGCCTGCGGCGTCCCGCCGGCCCCTTCCGTTTCGAAGCGACGGCCTATGTCACGCGCTTCGATGGCTTCATCTTTCGTAATCTCACCGGCGCGCTCTGCGAATCCGATTTCGCCAGCTGCGCCTTCGACGGCGCGGGAGATCTGCGTCAGGCGTTCTATGCGCAGCGCAATGCGCTGTTTCGTGGCGGCGAGTTTCAAAGCCAGCTCGACGTCGCGCCGCTGGCCGGCGGCGTATTTGGCGTCGAGCATCAGTTTGACGTGGTGCGCGCGACATTTGTCGGCGGCGGCAATGTCCCCCGCATCCCGCCCGTCCGGCTCGGCGGCGGCGCGTTCTGGCGCGACTCGAACTGGCTGCTGCGGCTCAATTTTCTTCACGCTTTCGCGCAGCGCAATATCGACCCGACCAATGAAACGCCGACCAAGGGCTATAATCTTCTTAGGGCCGACATCAGCTACCGAATGCTGTTTGAGCCGGGCGAGCCGCGGGGCCGCGAACTGACGCTGGGACTGGTCGGCGACAATCTGCTCAATCAGGACATCCGCAACAGCGTTTCCTTCAGGAAGGACGAGGCGCTGCTGCCGGGCGCCAATCTGCGGTTCTTCGTCAATGCCCGCTTTTGAGCGCCTGGCGGGCCTTGGCGGGCGTTCCGGCTTGATCGCCGGGGAGAAATAGGGCATAGGCGGGGCCAACGAAGCGCTGGGCGTATCCCGGCCAGTTCTCCATTGCCGGGGTTAGACCGATGAAAATCCGCAACTCATTGAAATCGCTGCGCTCGCGCCATCGCGCCAACCAGATCGTGCGCCGCAAGGGCCGCGTCTATGTGATCAACAAGGTGCAGCGCCGCTACAAGGCCCGCCAAGGCTGAGTTTTTGCGGCGTTCGCTGCGCGCCGCGCTAACCGCCGATCAGCGCCCGCACATGGGCGCTGACGCAGCGGCTGAGGGCGTCGACGTCATAGCCGCCTTCGAGCATCGAGACGACCCGGCCGCCGCAGCGCTTGTCGGCGATCTCCATCAGCCGCTTGGTTGCGTCGCCAAAGTCCGCTTCGCGCAGCCGCAGTCCCCCGAGCGGGTCGCGCTCATGGGCGTCGAAGCCGGCTGAAATCAGGATCAGATCAGGCGCGAAATCCCGAAGCCGCGGCAGGATTCGATCATCCAGCGCCTCACGAAAGGCGTCGCCGGTCGAACCGGCGAACAGCGGCGCGTTGACGATATTGTCATGGGCGCCCGTCTCATTGCGTCCGCCGGTGCCGGGATAAAAGGGCGCCTGATGGGTGGAGCAGAACAGGGCGGATTCGTCGGCCCAGAAAATCTCCTGCGTGCCATTGCCGTGATGCACGTCGAAATCGACGATCGCGACCCGTTCCGCCCCATGCGCCGCCTGGGCGTGGCGCGCCGCCACCGCGACATTGTTGACGAAGCAGAAGCCCATCGGATTGTGCGCCCCGGCATGGTGGCCGGGCGGCCGGGCGGCGACGAAGGCGTTATCGGCGCGTCCCGACATCACCTCGTCGACCGCCGCGACCGCCGCGCCGGCGGCGCGCCAGATCGCCTCGATGGTGCTCGGACACATCAGCGTATCGCTGTCGAGCGCCGAATAGCCTTCCCGCGGCGCGGCCTGTTCGAGAGCGGCGAGATAGGATTGCGGGTGAACGCGCCGCAGCGCCTCCGATTCGGCCCTCGGCGCGCTGATTCGCGTCAGAGGCGCGAATCGCGCCTCGTCCAACCCGCGCTCGATCGCCCGCAGCCGTTCGGGCCGCTCGGGATGGCCGGGTCCCATCTCGTGGCGGAGACCGCTCTCATGGGTGACGAAAAGGGTTTTCAACGCTGCGACGCACTCCGCGCGGGCGACGCTATGCTTATCGAAACATTAGTTTTCCGCCTTCCGCAGCCTTCTGTCCATGAAAAAGAAACGGTAAAGCTCAAGCGGCGTCTCGCGCCGCGCCGCGTGGCGCCGGCGCAACAGTGGGGGAATAATTCCGAAGACGTGATCCCAGCGCCAAAGTTCATGATAAGAAAATCGTAACGACAGTTTTGCGGCGGAAAGGAGTGCCCCAAATGAATTTCAAATATGTGACGGCCTCAACCCTTGTCGCCGTCTTGCTTGCCGGCTGCAACGGAGGCACGGCGCTTCCGGATCCAAGGCTGAGCGGCCGCGACGCCGAATTCATGGCGCTCGCCCCGAAGGCGTCGGTGAGTTCGCAATACGAACGCTACCTCGTCGATTACCGGACGAACGAGCCGGTCGGTTCGATCATCGTCGATAACCGCTCGAAATTTCTTTACTATGTCATGCCGGGCGGCAAGGCGGTGCGTTATGGCGTCGCCACCGGCCAGGACGCGATGGCTTTCACCGGACGCGCCTATGTCGGCGCGATGCAGGAATGGCCGCGCTGGATCCCGCCCAAGGACATGCTCGAGCGCTGGCCGCACCTTCAGCCGACCGCGGACGCCGGCGGCCTGCCCGGCGGCCCTGACAATCCGCTCGGCTCTCGCGCGCTCTATCTCTATCAGAACGGCAGAGACACGCTGTATCGCATTCACGGCACCAATGAGCCGGAAAAGATTGGACAGGCCGTGTCGTCGGGCTGCATCCGCATGCGCGACATCGACGCCATCGATCTTTACCACCGCGTGAAGGTCGGCACGAAAGTCACCGTGCTCTAAGCCGTTCACCCACTTAAAGAGTTTTGATGACGCCCTCCGCGCCTCGCGAGAGGGCGTCATCCATTTGGATGGTCCGATGCGTTTCCTGGCGGCGGCGTCGACGAAATATCCGTAGCGGAGTTCAGCTGTCCAAAAGCGAAATTGGTAAACCCCATTTGCGCGTCATGTGCGGCGTCGCACGGCGACGCGCCGTCGCCGCTCCTAAAGTCGCGATGCTCGCAGGGTGCGGGAAGAGGGGGAAGACATGATGCGTTCGACGACAAGCATGGGCTGGCTGGGCGTGGTGGTTTGCGTTCTCTTGCTGGAATTCGCCGGCGCCGGCGCTTACCTCGCGTCGTCAGCGAAAGCTAATCCTTCCGACGCTTGTTATGGTTATGCGATTTGCCAATAAATTTTCATTGTTCGCGCAACTTCAGTGGAACGCTCGCGCCCATATTTGCGTTTATTCGACGAAAGGCTGGCGGATCCTATTTCGAAGCTCGCAAGAGCAGAGACGAGGAACGCCGCCTTTCGAATTTTTAGCGATAGGCGGAAGTGGGGCCCGTCATGCGCAAGTTGGTATTATATGTGCTGATGCTGTTCACGTTCGCTGCAAGCGTTGCGAGCGCGACCACGATCCTGTCGCGTCCGTCGGCCAGCGGCGATGACTTTTGCTTCGGATACGCGATCTGCGAGTAAGTGCGTCGGCGTTCATCATGCCGAACAATGCGTACGAGCGGGGTTTCGTAGCCGGGCATTACGCAACAGAGCGCGCCTAAAGGGATTTTTGCATCGAGCGCGTTCTCAGACTTTCAGAACGACCCTGCCGGCATTTGAGCGATGCCGCCCAATATGCAACGCCGCGTCATGCGCCGCGTTTTTCGCCGAATGCGCCTGCCTTCGCGCGCATGATGTCTACGCAGCTCGGTCGACGCATGCGTTCAGCCGCGCCGCCGGATCAAACCGCGCGGCGGAATGCTTCCCGCGGCGCAGGTCAGCTCAGATGTGAATGGCCCGTTTGGCGACGGCAAGAGCCGCTTCGCGGACCGCTTCGGAGAGTGTCGGATGCGCATGGCAGGTGCGCGCAAGGTCTTCGGCAGAGCCGGAAAATTCCATCAGCACGGCGGCTTCGGCGATCATCTCGCTGGCGACGGCGCCAAGGATATGGACGCCGAGCACCCGGTCGGTCGCGGCGTCGGCGATGATCTTGACGAAACCGTCGGTCGCGCGCATCGCCCGCGCGCGGCCATTGGCGCTGAAGGGAAATTTGCCGATCGCGACGTCGATCCCTTCGGACCTGGCGTCTTCTTCGGTCATGCCGACCGACGCCACTTCCGGCATCGTATAGACGACGCTCGGAATGACGCCATAGTTCACATGACCGGCCTGCCCGGCGAGGATTTCGGCGACGGCGATGCCTTCATCCTCTGCCTTATGCGCCAGCATCGGCCCGCGCACGACATCGCCGATAGCGTAGACGCCGGGGAGGGTGGTCGCGAAATGGTCGTCGATGACGATACGCCCGCGTTCAACGGCGACGCCGGCGTCTTCCAGTCCGAGACCTTGCGTGAATGGGATGCGGCCGGTGGCGATCAGCACCGCATCGGCCTCGATTTTGTCCGAAGGCGCGCCGTCGACTGACGAATAGGAGACGACGGCGGTCTCGGCCGCACCGCTGCCCGAACGCGCGACGCCTGTCACTTTCGAGGAGAGACGGAAGGCGAAGCCCTGCTTTTCGAGAAGCTTCTGGAAACGCGCGGCGATTTCGAGATCGAAGCCGGGAAGGATGCGGTCGAGATATTCGATCGCCGTCACTTCCGCGCCGAGCCGTCGCCAGACCGAACCGAGTTCGAGCCCGATTACGCCGGCGCCGATAACGACCAGCCGCTTCGGCGGCTTCGCCAGGGACAGGGCGCCGGTCGATGAGAGAATGAGCTGTTCGTCGATCGCAATGTCCGTTCCGGCGGCGTCGCGCAGCGGCGCGACCACCGAGCCGGTGGCGAGGACGATATTTTTCGTCTCAAGGGTTTGGACGGCGCCGTCGACGCCGGCGACCTCGACTCGTCCGGCGCCTTTCAGCATTCCGACGCCGCGGAACGACTCGATCTTATGCTTTCTGAACAGGAAGGCGACGCCATTGACGTTCGCGCCGACGGTGTCGTCCTTGTGTTTCATCATCGCCGCGAGATCGAGTCGCGGCGGATCGACGATGACGCCGAGCGGCGCCAATCCATGCGCCGCTTCCTCGAACATGTGCGACGCGTGAAGCAGCGCCTTCGACGGAATGCAGCCGACATTGACACATGTGCCGCCGAATGTCTTATCTTTCTCGACGACGGCCGTCTTCAATCCGAGCTGCGCCGCGCGAATCGCGCAAACATAGCCGCCCGGACCGGATCCGATTACGATAAGATCGTATGTCATGTCATCCGCACTTCAAGAATGGCGCCGCTTGCAAGCCCGTCGCTCAGATGAGCGCATCCGAGATGAACTTGGGATAAACGCGGCCTTCCGAATTCAGCCTGCAGCCCACACATAGATGAGCGTCGCGACGATGCCGAGCGCGGTCTGACCGAGTTCGAGCCGACCCCAAAGGTCGATGACCTTGCGCGCCTCATGCGCCGCATCGGCGCTGATGAGCGCCAGGATGCGATTGTTGAGCGGCACGATGGCGAGATAGGTATAGGGCCAGCTGGCGATGGCGACGAAGGCGCCGAACAGCCATCTCATGTCGTCGAACTCGCGAAAGGCGATGAAGCCGAAAAGCGCGGCAAGGAACGCCAGACTCGCGAGCACGATGAAGCCGCGGTGGTCGGACGGCTCCCATTCCTTGATGAGCGCGTCGTCGCTCAACGCCAGCCGCGCCGGCTGCTCGACGTAATTGACGTAAAGCGACGCGCCGGCGAAAGCGCCAGCCGCCGCGAGCGCGAGCGAACCAATGATCATCTATAGAATCCTCTGACGGCCGACGAATGTTTCGGCATTGCTGGCGAATCGACCGCCGACCGCCGATCCGCCATGTTTATTTAAGCTGACTCGATCGCTTCCTCGTCGCAGACGACGCGGGCGTTCTCCTCGGCCTCCGCGGCGATGTCGATCTTCACCGCCTTGGCCGCCTCCCTTTCGTTCTTTCGATCGGTGAAGTGGTCGAAGAACACCTGCATCGCGCGATCGACGCCGTAGGGATTGATGCGGCGCGTGTCCTCCCGATAGAACATCGACACATTCGGCGAAACGGTGGCGAGATCGTAGGACGGGAAATAGGCGATGTTCGGCCGCGTCCGGACCACCTCGTCGGCGGCGGCGCGCAGAATCGCCTTCACCGCGCAGTTCGATTCGATCACATGCCGGTCTTCATAGGTCGCGATAATGCCGACGGGCGAAACGCTCAGCACGATGCGAACCTTGGGATTGACCTCGCGAATGCGGTCTACCGAGGCCGTGAAATCGCGCACGACCTCGCTGACCGTCATATTGTAGAATTCATAGACGCCCGGGTCCCATTCGCCGCCAGCGACGCCGGGCGCAAGCTGCAGGATCGCGCCATCTGGCTTGTGGCGCCATGTCTCGGTGTGGCCGAAGGTGAAAACGAAGACGTCCATAGTCTCGAGCATATGGCGGACTGAGGCGAGATGCCGCTCGCGATCGGCGCGCATGTCGTCGAGCGTCGCGTATCCATCCGGCTCGATGCGCGGCCGGAACGGATCGACGAAGCGGCCGTCCTCCGGACGGTTCCAGTAATCGAGCTGCGGCGTGAATCGTCCATAGGCGCGTTCGATCAACTGCAGCAGTTGAGCGGTGGTGTAGAGATTGCCGTAACGGCAGGAATACATCGAGTAATTGCGGTCGAGCGCCTCCTTCGCCGACATGCCGACGGGCGGCTGCTCGGCGAGGTAATAATGGAAACCGCTCGCCTGCAGGCGCATGGCGATTTCCTGGGCGAAGCAGCTGCCGCCGGTCGCGACCTTGTCCTGCGGCGAAATCTTGAACGGCGTGCGGATGATCGGATCGAGCGCGAAGGGCGGCAGAGAGGTCACCGCCTTGCGCCAAAAGCGATGGTCGGGTAGGGAGCTATAGGGGTTTTCCGCCATGGTCGCACTCCTTTCCGATCCGGCTGAGTCGATCGCGGATCGCGTCTTATCCCGCGTCGTTCGCGAGCCGCCTTCTGGCGTCGCAACATAGACGGCGCCCGCCCGCTTGTCACCCGGCGGCGCCGCTGACGACGCCCGCGCCGCCGCCAATCGTGAAAGACCGCATGTTAACTCAGGTTGACCGACAGATTTTGAAGTCCTGGCGTCAATACGCCATTGAGCCGCGGATCGCGAAGTTCACCGGCCGCGTCATGCGCAACACCGGGCCGCGAATCGCCGTCGTCGGCAACTGCCAGAGTTTTGGCGTCGCCTATGCGATGAAAGTGCTCGATCCGAGCGCTACGGTCGATCATTACTCGATGATCGCCCGCGCCCGCGCGTCGATCGGACTCTTCGTCAAGACGCTCGAGACCTATGATTATGTCTTTTCGCACGATTTCCTTGATGGTCATGTGCGCGGCGGCGGGTCGGAGGAATTGTGCAAGCGTCTGCCGAAGACGATGATCTTTCCCGCGGTCACCTTCGCCGCCTTTCATCCCGACCTCGTCTATATTCACGATCTGTCGCGGATGCATGGATTCGTCTGCGGGCCGATCGGTCCCTATCATTCGGCGATCTGCCTTTTCGCCTATCGCAAGGGCCTGTCGGTCGAGATGGCGAATGCGCTGTTCAACGAAAATGTCTACGATGCGCTCGGCTATCTCGACATGTGGAACGACGCGTCGCGGGAATTGCTCGACACGACGCGCGATCGATTCAACATCGATCTTTCGAACGAATTGATGAACTGGTCGCGACGCGGCGTCTTCATGTACAGCACGGTGCATCCGATGAGCTTCGTGCTGTTCGATCTTTCCAAGAAGCTGTTTGAGAAGATCGGGTTCAAGCCGCGGATGGTGAATTTCAATTACTATGACATTCACGATCTGGCGCGCAGCGAAATCTTCCCGATCTATCCGCCGATCGCCAAGCGCTACGGCGCGCAAGGCGGCTATATGTTCAAGCTGCAGAACCACCATCTCGCGACGACGGTGGGCGATTTTTTGACGCTGCCGCAATATATCGCGTCCTGCTACAAAATTTACGGCAAGCATGATCCGGCGCAGCTCAGCAATCCCCGCGTCGACGCCTGGCTCGCCGACGAGGCGACGACCGGATTGCTGATGCGACTGGCGCGCGAGAATTTCGCCGCCGGTCTGACGCCGACGCTGTAAGCGCCTTACTTCCAGCGCGTGTCGAATGTCGCGAGGTTGAACGGCGGCTTGTAGGGATGCAGCGGATTTTCGCCGCTGAAGGGCTTCACCACGGTGAGAATGCGCTCGCGATGCTTCAAAGGCGCGAAGCCGGAGGGGTCTTGCGCGCCGGTGAAGCCGAAAAGATGCGCCGGATCGACATTGAGCTTGAACGCCGGCGGCGGACGCATCCAGCTCTGCGTGACGACATTCATATAGGCCGTCTTAAGCATGTGGTTGAGGCCCCATTGCGTCGGCACGAAGCAGGATTTCGAGGAATCCGACATGTCCCAATAATAGGTGTCGGGCCGCAATTCGAGGGTGGCGTCGCCTTCGAAGACGGCGATCGAATCTTCGTGCATGAGATGACGCACCTCGGCGAAGCCTGCGAAGGGGTCGACGAGATGATAGTAGACGCCGAGGCACAGGATGATGTCGAAGGTCTGGTTGAGCTTCGAAGCCTCATAGATCGACACGCTCTGATTGATCTCGACGTTGGATTTGAGCAGCTGCTTGGCGAGGCGCAGCCCGGCGCCGCTCGCCCAGTTCTGGCTCACATCGTCAGTGGCGAGCACGCGTTTGGCGCCGCGCCGCTCCGCGTAAAAGCTCCAGTAACCGTCCCAGCAGCCGATTTCGAGCACGGTTTTTCCAGCAAAATCAATCTTGTCGAGTTCACTCTCGATGAACCGCCAGATGCGGCGGTGATCCTCTGCCTGCGAGACGCTGACGGCGCGCAGCCCGTCGCCGAAATCGAATTCATGATACCAATGAATGGCGTCAATTTCCTTTTGCAGCGCCTCACGCGAAGCTGCGTCCTGCACGTCCATCGAATGTTCCCTGGATGATTGATGCGACAGGCGCGCGGAAGCGCCCGCTCTCTATCGCGGCGACGGCGCGGAGTTTGCCTTTATTCCGCGCTCCATGCAAGGCGAGGCTGTGACGCCGCCTTGTCGAGGCGCTCCATCGCCGAGGCGAATTCGCAGATGCGCGGCGCGACCTCGGCGCGGAATCGCGAGCCGTTGAACACGCCGTAATGACCGACGCCCTTCTGCACATAATGGCTTTTGCGCGCCGCAGGGATATTGGCGCAGAGCTCCAGCGCGGCTTCGGTCTGGCCGACGCCCGAAATGTCGTCCTTTTCGCCCTCGACGGCCAGCAGCGCGGTGTGCCGGATCGCCGTGAGATCAATCAGATTGCCGCGGTGGCGGAACAGGCCGAGCGGCACCTGGTGACGGACGAAGACGCGATCGACGGTCTGCAGGTAGAATTCCGCGGTCAAATCCATCACGGCGAGATATTCGTCATAAAAATCCCGGTGCTTTTCGGCGGAGTCGCCGTCGCCCTCGACGAGATGATTGAACATTTCGAGATGGGCCGAGATGTGCCGCTCGAAATTCATCGACATGAAGCCGGAAAGCTGCAGGAAGCCCGGATAGACCTGACGCCCCATGCCGGCGTGGGGGAAGGGCACGGTGTGAATGCAATGGGCGCGGAACCAGTCGATGCCGCGCTGCTGTGCCAGCCTGTTGACGGCGGTCGGATTGACGCGCGTGTCGATGGGGCCGCCGATCAGCACCATGGACTCCGGAACGTCGGGATCGTCTTCCGCCTCCATCGCCGCGATCGCGCAGATTAAGGGCACTGAAGCCTGACAGACGCCGAGCGTATGCAGGGGCGCGTCCGTCGTCTTCTGGGCGAGGAAGCGCATTATGTCGCATAGATAGTCGATGTAATCGTCAAGATCGAACGCGCCGTCGGCGAGCGGCGTCGTGCGCGCGTCGCTCCAATCGGTGATGTAGACGTCGTGAGTGGGCACAAACGCTTCGACCGTGCCGCGCAGCAGCGTGGCGTAATGACCCGACATCGGCGAGACGATCAGCAGTTTCGACTGCCTGGGCGCGGGGCCCGGAAACTGCCGATTGAAATGCAGCAGTCCGCAAAAGGGCCGGCTCCAGACAATTTCCTCGACGATTTCCACCTCGGTTCCGTCGACAATGGTCGTATCCAGGCCGAACAGCGGCTTGCCATAGCGACGCGTCATGCGCTCGAACAGTTCCGCGGACGCGGCGATGCTGCGGCCGAACAAGGTGTGATGCATCGGATTGAGCGGGTTTTTCAGCGCGTGCAGCATGGCGTCGCTCGCCGCCCGCGCCGGCGCAAAAGCCAAGTGCAGCATCTCATATAGCTGGTAGGACATTCGATCCATCGTCACGCTTCTCCCGCCACCCCCCTCGCGGCCGCCGCGCCACGGGTTGCATGTTGCACTGCACAAATCAGAATATAACAGATTCAAAGATGGGGGAAATTGGAAATCTGACGAGTAGAGCCGCAGCGCGTCCCGGCAAAAAATTCGCAATTCTGTAATATTCACGCCGTCAAGGCTCCGATTGCAAGCGCAAACCAGAGCAGAGCGTCGGATCGTCGATAGAGCGCCAGCGCGCGGCGGATATCGTCGGCGGTCGCCTGTCGCCGTCCCTGCCCGAGAATCGCGCCCTGAACCACCCCGTATTCGCCATAGGCGCGCGGGCCGCCGAGTTCAAGGCCGAGCGCGCCGGCCGCCGCGGCTTCTGGCCAGCCGGCGTTGGGGGAGACGTGCTTCGGCGCGTCGCGCCGGGCGGCGGTCAGCGCCCGCGCCGGAGAGGCGTCCCTGAGCATGAACGCCCCAGCCGCCAGCAGGCCCGCCGCCGCGCGCGCGGGCAGGACATTGATCAGATCGTCGCAGCGCGCCGCGGCCCAGCCGAAGGCGAGATAGCGATCCGATCTGTGGCCGATCATGCTGTCGGCGGTGTTGACGGCCTTATAAGCGAGCCCGCCCGGCAGGCCGAAGACGGCGAGCCAGAGCGCCGGCGCGACCACGCCGTCGCTGAAATTCTCGGCGAGGCTCTCGATCGCCGCGCGGGCGACTCCGGCCTCGTCGAGCGCCGACACGTCGCGGCCGACGATTTTCGCCACCGCCGCCCGTCCGTCTTCGAGAGAGGCCGTCAGCCCCTCGGCGACCGCGGCGACATGGGCGTGGAGGCTGCGCTGCGCCAGCAGCGTGGACGAAACCGCCGCGAGCGCGATCCAGCCGAAGGGGAGGGCGAGCGCCGCGCGCTCAATCAAGGCGCCGGCTCCGATCGCTATCGCGAGAATCAGGGCAAGCGCGACGACGCCTTTCGACCGCCGAAGCGGGAAGGAATCGTCTTCACGATTCAGCGCGCGGTCGAGCGCCGCGATCAGCGCGCCGAGCCAGGTCGCCGGATGGCCGATTTTGCGAAACAGCGCGTCGGGATAGCCGACGCCCGCCTCGATGGCGAGCGCCAGCAACGCCAGTTCGCAATTCACCGCCCGAAGAGCGCGGTGATCGACGCCTTGGCGAGCGCGTTCTGATTGATGGTGAAGCCGGCGATGGCGGTGCGGCCATGGGCGGCGTCGCCGAGGCTTTCGGTCTTGAGCGCATAGACGGTGAAAATATAGCGGTGCGGCTTGCCGGGCGGCGGGCAGGGACCGCCATAGGCCTTGTCGCCGAAGTCGGTCTCCAGCTGATGCGCGCCGGGCGGCAGATTCTTGCCCGAGGCGTCGCCGGAGTCCCGCTTCAGGCCGCGAACGTCGGCCGGAATGTCGACGACCAGCCAATGCCAGAAGCCGGCGCCGCCGGTTGGCGCATCGGGATCATGAACGGCGACGGCGAAGCTCTTGGTGCCGGGCGGCGGGTCGCTCCAGCTCAGCTCGGGCGAGAGGTTCTCGCCGGTGCAGCCGAAGGAATCATAGACATGTTTCATGTCGATGGTCTTGCCTTCGGCGATGTCGGGGCTCGTAAGTTCAAACGCCTGGGCGCCGCTCGAATCGGCGGCGGCCAGCGCGATAAGGCCGAGGAAGGATGAAACGCTGCGCCACATGTAAGCGTGCTCCCAGATCTGAAAATCGCCGTATCTTGTAGCGGATTGGCGCGCCGGTGTCGCGCGTCCGCGCTTCGCGGTAAAGAGGGCGAATGAGCGATGCGGGAACCGGGCGTCCATTGCGCCGCGGCTGGACGACGGGCGCCTGCGCGACCGCGGCGGCGTGCGCCGCCTTCGAGGCGCTGACCACCGGCGCGCCGCCGCCGGACCCGGTCGAGATCGCGCTGCCGTCGGGAAAGCGCGTCGCCTTCGCGCTGGCGACATTCGAGCGCGGCGAGGATTTCGCCAGCGCCGGCGTGGTCAAGGACGCCGGCGACGATCCCGACGTGACGCATGGCGCGCTGATATGCGCCCGGCTGCGGCGCGGCGCGCCGGGCGCCGGCGTGCGTTTCTTCGCCGGCGAGGGCGTCGGAACGGTGACGCGACCGGGCCTGCCGCTGCCGGTGGGAGAGCCGGCGATCAATCCGGTCCCGCGCAAAATGATGACCGAGACGATCATCGAGGCGAGCGCGAAGCTTGGCGTTGCGCCCGACGCCGATATCGAAATCTCGATTCCGGGCGGCGAGGAGCTTGCCAGACACACGCTGAACGGGCGGCTTGGAATCGTCGGCGGTCTTTCGATCCTCGGCACGACGGGAATCGTGACGCCATTTTCCTGCGCCGCCTGGATCGACAGCATTCATCGCGGCGTCGACGTCGCGCGCGCCATTGGCCTGAACCATATCGCCGGGACGACCGGCTCGACCTCCGAAGCCTCGGTGAAAGTGCTTTATGATCTGCCGGAGACGGCGCTCATCGAAATGGGCGATTTCGTCGGCGGACTTTTAAAATATCTTCATAAGCATCCGGTCGCGCGCGTGACGATCGGCGGCGGCTTCGCCAAGATGACGAAGCTCGCGCAGGGGCGGCTCGATCTCCATTCGGGGCGTTCGAGCGTCGATTTTGCGCATTTGGCCCAAACCGCGAGGGAGGTCGGCGCTGGACAGGAGATCGCGGCGCTGATCGCCAACGCCAATAGCGCACTCGAAGCCTTGCAGATCGCACAGGGCTCAGGAATCGATCTGGCGGCGCCGATCGCGCAAGCCGCGTGGAAAACCGCAGCGCGGGCGCTCCATAGTGAGGAGAGCGAATTGGAAGTCGTCATCTTCGATCGCGATGGCATTCCGCTCGCCCGCGAGCCGTTTCGAAAGGCAATTCATGGCCGCGATTGAAATCTCTCGCGCGTCATTGCGAGCGAAGCGAAGCAATCCAGAGCGCTTGAGTGACGGTTGGATTGCTTCGTCGCTCGCGATGCTCGCAGTGATGGAAGGACGATCGTTGCTTTTTTCGTCCGAACCGCTCGCATGTCATTCCCGACGCGCGAAGCGCGATCGGGAATCCAGAACAAAACCAGCGATCCTGGATCGACTCTGGATTCCCGGTCAGGCCTCCGGCCTGCCGGGAATGACAGGCCCAGCGAACGGATCGACTGGAATTCGTTCGTCATGAGCGAAAATCCGCATCTCACGCTCGTGCTCGGCGGCGCGCGTTCAGGCAAGAGCGCTTATGCGGAGCGCTTGATCGTCGCGCATTCGGCTCCTTGGATCTATATCGCGACCGCCGAGATTCTCGACGAAGAGATGCGCGCGCGCGTCGAGACGCATCGTCAAAGGCGCGGCAAGAACTGGCGCACGATTGAAGCAGCGCAGACGCTGGTCGAAGCGATCGCCGAAGCGCCATCCGATCGCCCGCTGCTCATCGACTGCCTCACGCTATGGCTGAGCAACAGGCTGCTCGCCGGCGCCGATCTTTCCTTCGATCGGGCGGCGCTGATTGGCGTCTTGTCGTCCCGCGCGGCGCCGACTGTCACAGTCTCGTCGGAAGTCGGGTTGTCTATTGTGCCGGACAATGCCCTGGCGCGTTCGTTTCGCGATGCGGCAGGGGAATTGCATCAGGCGGTGGCGAAGATCTCCGCGCATGTGACGCTTACGGTGGCGGGGTATGCGGTGACGGTGAAGTGAGCGGGCGCTTAAAACCCTCTCCCCGCTTGCGGGGAGAGGGCAGGGTGAGGGGCAGGGGCAGGGGCTTATGGCGATAGCTGATCGCCGGATCGTTCGCCACCGAAAAGCCCTGCTCCGTCGGTTTCACCTTTTCACTGCAAACGTCGAATCGGTCATCAACAGCAGCAACCCTCCGACGGGCGGCCAGCAACCTCTACTTCAACTATCCCTTTCTTGGACCCGCTCGTTCCGCCAAGGGCAATGGCGAGCACAACAGGAACGACGTCGCAGTTGCAGCGGAGCGCGATTTGCCCCGGCGTCGCGCCGCGTTCGGGCTTGCCTTCGAAAAGTTTGCCTTGTTCGAGCGCTTCGGCAATCAGCGGCACTACCAGCGTTCCATTGCATGGCACGCAAAATTTACCTATTGGCGCGAAAGCCGGCACCCAAGCGCTGCCTTTACTCGAGATCACCATATACGACGAGAGACTTGGGAGCAGGCCGCACTGATCGAGAGCCCTAACCGCAAAGATGAGTTCAAGATCGCCCTCAAGAAGTCCCTGTCCATGGACAACGCGAACGCGCGAAATATATAGCTGAATACAGCATGTTGGAGGTTTTTCGCCACATCCGCACGGCCGAGGGGGAGGAACAACCCCAATCGGACCCGGAATTGCTGCGGTGCCGGTCGAAACGCGTGCAAGCGCCTGTAGTTGCTCGACGGCTTGCTGAAGCCTCAACAACCCGTGATCGACCATATTCTTCTCAACTTGCTCTCGCGCCATCTCAGCCTGCTCAAGCACTCGCGCCGAGAGATTGTCTATGGTCGCCGACATTTTTTTTGCGGCGGACCCCGCATCAGCTTGTTCGGGGGACGACGTTGTGTTGGTATTTTCTAGTTCTGCTTCGTTAGCTGAGGTTTTGGCCTCGGATGGCGGCGCTTTCGAATTTTTATCGTTAGGTTGCATGTTTGTCTCCACATAATATTTGCTATGTATACTTTCTATGTATTCAAGTTATCTCTTGAAAAATTCGGTCTTGCACGAAATAATGTAGGGAAGTCTTTTCTACGCCGCCTCCCATGCTCTCATCTCGCGGCGCACGGCAGGACGCCGATGTCGTTCCTCCAAGACCGGCTTCTAAGGTAGGCAACATGAATCTGGCGTCAAGGCCGCCTTCGGTGGTTGATTTGTCATGTACGCGCCGCATTTGATAAGCTGCACGATTTCAGCCGCGCCAAGAAGCCGCGCGGAATAGATGAAACGCGACGCTATTGCCGTGAAGCATTGCATAGAGACCCGGCGTGGATGCCGGTTCCACGATCTGCTCAAACTGGTTCCCTGGAGCGTCTTCGACAGGCTTGTGAAAGAGCATGGGAGCGACGAATTCGTTCGTGGGTTCGACACGCGCCGTCAGCTCATCGCACTACTTTATAGGCAGTTTTCCGGCGCGGAGTCGTTGCGGGCGATCGAGACGGCGCAGGCGCTCGTCGAAGCGATTGGCGAAGCGCCGTCTGATCGGCCGTTGCTCATCGATTGTCTCACGCTTTGGCTGAGCAATCGTCTGCTCGCCGGCGCCGATCTCTCACGTGATCGCGCCGCGCTCGTTCATATCCTGTCGTGCCGCGCGGCGCCGACTGTCACAGTCTCGTCCGAAGTTGGGTTGTCTATTGTGCCGGACAATGCCCTGGCGCGTTCGTTTCGCGATGCGGCAGGGGAATTGCATCAGGCCGTATCGCGGATCGCGGGTCGAGTCGCGCTCGTCGTCGCCGGCAATCCCCTGATTGTGAAGGGCGGGGCGATCAATTGATCCGCGCGCGTTCACCGCGCCGGCATATCGGCAAGAATTTTTTTAATGGAGAGCACTATGTCCAATGTCTTACGCGCCTGTATTTTCCTTGCCGCGTTCATCATCAGCTTGACGGTGGCCGACCTTGCTTCTGGCGCCGAGCGTCTCGCGCCATATGGGGCGAATCTGTCGGAAACTTCGGTCTCCGGACTTTCGTCCGGCGCAGCGATGGCGGTGCAGTTCCATATCGCGCATTCCGGCGTCGTCAAAGGCGCCGGAATCATCGCCGGCGTTCCCTATGATTGCGCGGAGCGGAGCCTGCCCCGCGCGCTCAGCACTTGCATGAACCCCGACGCCGCGAATCCGCCTCCCGATCCGGCGCATCTGAAGGATATCACCGATGCGCTCGCGCGCGCTGGAGACATCGATGACGTCGCCAATTTGAATGGGGCGCGCGTGTGGCTGTTTTCCGGCCGCAAGGACGAGACGGTGTTTCCCGTCGTGATGAATGCGACGCGCGACTATTACGCCTATTATGTGCCGCCGGACGGCATCGTCTATCGCAACGACATCGGCGCCGGACATGCCCTCGTGACCGAGGACTATGGCGACAAGGACTGCGCCGTGACCAAGGCGCCTTTCATCGTGGATTGCGATTTCGACTCCGCGAAAGCGCTGCTTGAACAGATTTACGGCCCGCTCAATCCGGCGAGCGCGCAAACCGCCGGCAAATATGTCGAGTTCGACCAGAAGGAATTTCTGCCCGACGGCAACGCCTATAAACACAGTCTAAGCGACGTCGGCTACGCTTATATTCCGCATGTCTGCGCCATGGAGACATGCCGCGTGCATGTCGCGCTGCATGGCTGCAAGCAACATGCCGCCGAGATCGGCGACGCCTTCTACAAGCATGCGGGCTACAATCGCTGGGCGGACACGAACCACATCATCGTCGTCTATCCGCAAACCATCAGTCGCCTGGGCTTGGGCTTTCCGTTCTACACGCTGAATTACGTGTGGAACCCCAACGCCTGCTGGGATTGGTGGGGCTATGACAGCGCCGACTACCAAACCAAAAAAGGGCCGCAGATCGCCGCCATTCGCGCTATGGTCGACAGGCTGGCGACGAAGCCTTGAGGCGCGCGCGCCCCTTCTCCCGTTTCACATGAGAACGGAGCGCGCTAACCGCCCGCCGCTTTCAGGCCCTTTTCCAGATCGGCGATGATGTCGTCGATATGTTCGATGCCGATCGCGAGGCGCACATAGCCGGGCGTGACGCCGGAGGCGAGCTGCGCCTCCTCGGCGAGCTGCGAATGGGTCGTCGTCGCGGGATGAATGGCGAGGCTGCGGGCGTCGCCGATATTGGCGACGTGGTAGAACATTTCCAGCGCGTCGATGAAGCGGCGGCCGGCCTCTAAGCCGCCTTTCAATTCGAAGCCGAGCAGCGCGCCATAGCCGCCCTTCAGATAGGCGTCGGCGCGCCGGCGCGTCTCGCCGGTCTGTTGCGAAGGATGGATCACTCGCGTCACCTCGCTGCGCTTAATCAGGAAGTCGACGACCTTCTGCGTGTTCTGCACATGGCGCTCCATGCGCAGCGTCACCGTCTCGACGCCCTGCAGCGTCAGAAAGGCGTTGAACGGCGAGGGCGCCGGACCGAGATCGCGCAGCAGGGTCGCGCGCGCCTTGATGATATAGGCGACCGGGCCGATCGGCTTGACCGCCTCGACCCAGATCGCGCCGTGATAGCTCGGATCGGGCGTGTTCAGGGCCGGCTGACGACGCGGGAATTTCTCCCAATCGAAATTGCCGGCGTCGACGATCGCGCCGCCGATCGAATTGCCATGGCCGCCGAGATATTTCGTCGTCGAATAAACGACGATCGCTGCGCCGTGATCGATCGGCCGGCAGAGGATCGGCGCCGCGGTGTTGTCCATGATCAGCGGCACGCCGAGTTCACGGCCGATCGCCGCCACTTCGGCGATGGGAAATACGGTGAGCTTGGGATTGGGCAGAGTCTCGGCGTAATAGGCGCGCGTGCGTTCGTCGGTGGCGCGGCGAAAATTCTCAGGGTCCGCCGGATCGACGAAGCGCACCTCGAGGCCCTGGTCCTTTAGCGTATTGGCGAAGAGATTCCAGGTGCCCCCATAAAGATCGGTGGATGAGACGATATTGTCGCCGACGCGCGCGAGATTTTGGATCGATAACGCTGACGCCGCCTGTCCCGAGGCGAGCGCCAGAGCCGCGACCCCGCCTTCCAGCGCCGCCAATCGCGCCTCCAACACGCCCGTCGTCGGATTGCCGATGCGCGTATAGATGTGGCCGAGCTCCTTCAGCGCGAAGAGACTGGCGGCGTGCTCGGTGTCGCGAAACTGATAGGAGGTCGTTTGAAAGATCGGGACGGCGACGGCGCCGTTGGTCGCATCCGCGCGCCATCCGGCGTGGAGCGCGATTGTTTCGGCGTGTGTGCTGTCGACGGCCATCATCCACCTCCTGGGCGTGAGCGTAAGCTGGATAAAACAAAGCGCGCGCGCGCGCTACACGGCGTCTTCCCATTGCTTGTCTTGCTGGCTCCTCCATTCGGCGGAAAGGGCCAAGCTCATAGCGTCAGTTTCGGCGCTACGCAGGCGAGCGCGAAGGCGTATTCGAGCGCGGCGTCGTCCAGAGCCTCGAAACGGCCAGAGGCGCCGGCGTGACCGGCGCCCATGTGGGTGAAAAGCAGCACAGGTCCGCCGCCCGGCATCGTCGCGCGAAGTTTCGCAACCCATTTGAGCGGCTCCCAATAGGTGACGCGAGGATCGGTCACGCCGGCAATGGCGAGAATCGGCGGATAGGTTTGCGCGCGCACATTGTCGTAAGGCGAATAGGAGGCGATGCGATCAAAGGCGTCGACGCTGGCGATCGGGTTTCCCCATTCGAGCCATTCCGGCGGCGTCAGCGGAAGATCGTCGCGCAGCATCGTGTTCAGCGTATCGACGAAAGGCACGCTGGCGACGACGCCCGCGAAGAGTTCGGGCGCCGCATTGGCGACGGCGCCCATCAGCAGCCCGCCCGCCGACCCGCCCTGCGCGACGATGGCGCCTTGATGCGTATAGGCTTGCGAGATGAGATATCGCGCGCAATCGACGAAGTCCGAGAAGCTGTTTGGCTTGTTCTCGAGCTTGCCGTTCTCGTACCAGCGCCAGCCCTTGTCGGTTCCGCCGCGAATATGGGCGCGGGCATAGACGAAGCCGCGATCGACGAGCGACAGGATGTCTTCGTTGAAGCCTGCGGAGAGCGCATAGCCATAGGCGCCATAGCCATGGAGCAGCAGCGGCGCGCCGTCGCCGCCGGGCGCGAAGTCGGCGCGATGCAAAAGCGTGATCGGCACGCTCTCGCCGTCGCGCGCCGTCGCGAAAATCCGCCGCGTCACATATCGCTTCGGGTCGTGGCCTGAAGGGATTTCCTGGCGCTTGCGCAGGATGCGCGCGCGCGTCGTCATGTCGTAGTCGTAGGTCTCGTCGGGCGTCGTCATCGACGAATAGACGAAGCGCAAAATGTCGGTTTCGAATTCGAGCCCCGGGTCGATCGACAGCGCATAGGCTTCCTCTTCGAATTGGATCGCATGTTCCTCGCCGGTCGAAAGCGCGTGGACGACCAGCTTTGGCAGGGAGTTCTCGCGAAGCAGCCAGACGAGGTGACGCGCATAGAGGGTGAAGACGTCGATCATCACGCCGTCGCGATGGGCGACCACGTCTTTCCAGTTCTCGCGGCCGGGCTCCGCGAGCGGCGCGACGGAAATGCGGAAATCGTCGGCGCCGTCGGCGTTGTTGCGAATATAGATAAGGTCGCCGAGCGGCTCGACGTCGTAGCGCAGTCGCGGCTCGCGCGGCGCGACGATGCGCGGCGTCGGATTATTCTCGCGAAGGTCGATGAGCCAGCATTCCGACGCGTCATGCCCATGGATCGACACGACGGCGAAGCGCCGGCAACGGCTTTCATGCAGGCCGACGAACCAGGCGCTGTCGGTTTCCTCGAGGATCAGCGCGTCATGGGCGGGATTGGTTCCGATCTCATGCCGAAAGACTTGCAACGTGCGATGGTTCTCGTCGATCAGAACATAATAATAGGCTTTCGAATCGGCGCGCCAGACGATCGCGCCGTCGCTGTCGCCCACCACATCGTCGCGGTCGACGCCGTCGCTCAGCGCCCGCGTGCGTATCTCATAGAGTTCGGAGCCGGCGTCGTCGACGCTCCAGGCGAGTTGCGCATGATCGGGCGCATGCGCCGCGTCGCCGATGTCGAAGAATTCGTGGCCTTTGGCGAGCGCGTCGCCGTCGAGCAGCACGGTTTCCGCGCCGCCGTCGCGCGGCGTTCGGCAGTAGCGCGGATGTTCGGCGCCAAGGTGGAAACGCTCGTAATAGGCGAAAGGCCCGTCGGGATCGGGAACGTCGCTGTCGTCTTCCTTGATGCGCCCGCGCATTTCGGCGACGAGCGTCGTGCGCAAATCTCTGAGCGGCGCCATCACGCGTTCGCAATAGGCGTTTTCCGCTTCGATAAGCTTGGCGATGTCGACGGGAAGGGCGTCAGGATCGCGCAACACCTCGCGCCAGTTTTTCGCGGCGAGCCAGTCGTAAGGATCGTCGAGCGCGCGGCCATGGATGATTCGGCGCGTGTCGCGCCGCGCCGCGACAGGCGGCGCCGCGCCTTCGAGATCGAACCGCCAGTCCAACGCCTTATCGCAGCCCATGCGCTCCTCCACACCCGCTCGATGCAGGCTGTTATTTTCGCTTGCGGCGCAGCATAGAGAAATCCCGGACCGAGAGAAATCGAAGCAATTTATCAATCCTTCGCGCCTTAGCCTTGCCTTAAACCACCTGTTCACTTTCGGCGAAGGAGTGATTTCATGCGTTACTCTCACGCGGCGCTCAATCCGGTTTCCCTCAGCGAGCGAAAGATCGACCGACACAGCGAGGGTACTTTGCGCCGCGCGTCGGCGCCGCGCCGGCTGGCCTGGAAAATCGTCTATTCGAGCTTCGTCGCCGGCGTCGCCGTCTATGTCTGGTGGCGACGTTAGCCATATTTTCGGCGCTGCTGCGCTGCGTCAAAGACAGGCTTTCATAAATCAGTTAAGTTTGACAGGCGGCCGACCGCGGACGCGCGCGCGCGCGGTGAGTCGCGCCGCGACGGTTCAACATGCGGCGCTGCGGCGCGCCCCCAGACACAGAAGAAGCGTAAATGTTCACGAGCGTTAAATGCATCGCCGCCGGCGTTTTTTGCGCCAGCCTTTCCTTTGGCGCCGCACTCGCGGAGCCAAAGACCCCGGCCCCCGCCGGAAACGCGCCGACGACCTGGGCGCCGCCAGCCGAGATCGCGCCAAAGGCGGGGCCTGCAGAGGCGCCGGCGCCGAAGGCCGAAGCGCCCGCCGCCGCGGCGCAGCCGACCCCCGCCGCCCTGGCGCCGAAGACTCATGCGGAGCGGGAAAAGGACTGTCGCGCCCAGGCAGACGCCAAAGGTCTGCACGGCAAGGAGCGCAAGCAGTTCAGGATGGGGTGCCTGAAGGGCTGACGAAACGCCGCCGGTCGCTGTTCCGCGGCCGGCCGGCGGCGCGTCAATAAACGCGATCGATACAGAAGTCGACGACTTCGAGCAGCGCGCTTTTCCACGGCGAGGCCGGAAAAATCTCCATCGCGTCGCGCGCGATGGCGCCGTAATGAGTCGCGCGTTCGATCGTGTCGTCGAGCGCCTTGTGCTTCTTCATCAGTCCGCAGGCGGTTTCGACGTCGCCGTCCTTGATCTCGCCTTTCTCCAGCGTGCGGCGCCAGAACTCGCGTTCCTTCTCATTGCCGCGACGGAAGGCGAGCACCACGGGAAGCGTGATCTTGCCCTCTCTGAAATCGTCGCCGACATTTTTGCCGAGCTTGGCCGACGACCCGCCGTAATCCAGCGCGTCGTCGATGAGCTGGAAGGCGATGCCGAGATTCATGCCGTAGCTGCGGGCGGCCGCCTCGTCGGCCTTCGGCTTGCCGCCGAGCATCACGCCGACTTCGGCGGCGGCGGCGAAGAGCTCCGCCGTCTTGCGACGGATGACGCCCATATAGGCGTCCTCGGTGGTGGTGGTGTCTTTTGCGGCGTTGAGCTGCATGATCTCGCCTTCGGCGATCACCGCCGCCGCCTGCGACACGATGGTGAGCGGCGCGATGAAGCCGGGCTCGACCATCATCTTGAAGGCGTGGCCGAGCAGAAAATCGCCGACGAGCACGCAGGTCTGATTGCCCCACAGCATGCGCGCGGCGATCTTGCCTCGGCGCATGTCGCTCTCGTCGACGACGTCGTCGTGGAGCAGAGTCGCCGTATGCATGAATTCGATGCCGGCGGCGAATTTTAAGTGGCCGTCGCCCCTGTAGCCGCACATGCCGGCGGTGGCGAGAACCAGCATCGGCCGCAGACGCTTGCCGCCGGCCGAAATGAGATGGTTGGCGACTTCGGGGATCGTCGTGACGTCGGAGCCCATGCGCTGGATGATCAGCTGGTTGGTGCGCTCGAGGTCGGACTTGATGAGTTCGAGGAGACTGTCGAGGCCGGCGTCCTTTTTCTCCTCGAGCGGAATGACGATACCCACGGACCCCCCTTAAGCCTTGCGCTTTGTTGGGCGAACTTACGGCTTTGGAATGGACGCGGCAAGTCGCGGCGCGAAGCGCGAGGCCGGACGCAATCACCCTCCCCTTGAGGGGGAGGGTCGCATTGCGATAGCAATGCGGGGTGGGGCGACAGGCGGCAATAACTTTGGGTTCTCCCCACCCCGGCGCTGCGCGCCGACCCTCCCCCTTGAAGGGGAGGGTGGAACGCGCGGGATGTGAGCTCTCGGCTCTATGAACGACGCGAGTTTGGACGGCTTTCTCGACCAACGCCTGCGCCTGCGTCAAAGCGCTGCCGGCCATCGCGCCGGCACGGACGCCGTGCTGCTCGCCGGCGCGACGCCTGAAGAGCAGCAGGGGCTCATTCTCGACATCGGCGCCGGCGCCGGCGCGGTCGGGCTGATGGCGGCGCTTCGCGCGCCGGGGTCGAGCGTCGGCCTTGTGGAAATCGACGCCGAGGCTTGCGCGATGGCGCGCGACAATGTCGCCGCAAATGATCTCAGTGCGCGAGTGGCGGTTTACGAGGCCGACGTTCTTGCGGCGAAGTCGCGACGCGCCGCCGGACTGATCGACGAAAGCGCCGCGCTCATTCTTACCAATCCGCCCTTTCATGAGGCGCGCAAGGTGCGCGTCACGCCCGACGCCGCCAAGGCCCGCGCCCATGTCGCCAGCGCGCCGCTTGCCGAATGGGTCCGCGCGAGTCTCGCGCTGCTCGCGCCTGGCGGAACATTCGTGATGATCCACCGCGCCGACGCGCTCGCCGAATGTCTTGCTGCGGTGACGGGAAGGATAGGGGGCGTGTCGATCGAGCCCATTCACACGCGCGCCGACGCGCCGGCGGCGCGCATTCTTCTACGCGGCGTCAAGGGCTCGAAAGCGCCATTGTCGATATTGAAAGCGATCGTCGTCTAACATGAATGTCATTCCCGACAGGCCGAAGGCCTGATCGGGAATCCAGAGCCAATACAGCAGCGCTGGTTTTGGTCTGGATTGCCCGATCGCGCGTGAGACGCGCGTCGGGAATGACATGCTGGCGACGAGTATTACGCCGCGCGTTGCGGGGCAATCGGCGGACTCGCGAGCTGCGGCTCCCAATAATTGCCCTTGTCGAACATGTGCCGCGCCTGCGCATATTGGAACATGATGCGGGCGGCGATGGTGATGGTCTCCGGCTTGCGCACCGCGGCGCCCCAGACCTTGTTCCACATGCGGCCTTCCGCTTCGCCCATCTTGCGCACGTCCATGCCGACCTGCATCGCCTGCTGCTCCACTTCGCGCAGCGATTTGGGGTCGAAGGGCTGCGGCGCCGGACCCTTGCGATTGCGGCCAAAGGTCTTGATCATGTGCAGCATGCGCTCGCCGAAGGCGGCCGGCGAATAGAGCGCGTTGCAGAGATTCTGCATGCCGTCATGCAGCTCCTCCATGCTCATCGTCTGGCACTGGATGTTGGAGCTCCACGGCACCGCCTGGGTCTCGACCCCGCCGGTGATGAGGCGCCCCTCGCGTGAGATGCGGTCGAAGAGCGGCGTCGCTTCCGACGCCATCAGCGCGCCGAGGCTGAAGATCGGGATCGGCGTCGCCATGGCGAAATCATACTGCTGGGCGAAGACGCTCGGGCCGTCATGGTCGAAGCCGACGATCATGCCGCCCATCACCGACATGCCGTGATCGACGAGCTTCTGAATTTCATCGACGAGGCTGATCTTGAGATTCTGCCGCTTGCCGGTCTCGCGCAGGCTTTCGATATTGGGCGTCTCGATGCCGACGAAGACCTGCGTCAGGCCCGCCGCGACGCACATGTCGAGCAGTTCCTCGTCGCGCGTCGCGTCGATGGAGATTTGCGTGACGAACTCCATCGGACGATCGCGCCGCCAATGCGTGATCGCGGCGAGCAGCTCCTTGCAATGGGCGCGATAGGCGGTGAAATTATCGTCGGCCAGAAAGGCCGTGCGATAGCCGGCGTTCCACAGCGCGTCGATCTCGGCGATGACATTGGCGATCGGCTTATGGCGCTGCTTGCGCCCGAGATATTGAATCACGTCGCAGAATTCGCATTCGAACGGACAGCCGCGCGAAGTCTGCACGGCGCCGAGAATGGCGCGGTCGTTGCGGTAGAGGTCCCAGCGCGGCAGCGGCGAGGAGGCGAGCGACGGCTTGTCGCCGACATAGCTGTCCTTCGGCTTGCCGGCGCGAAGATCGGAGAAAAGGTCGGCCGCGATTTCCTCGGTCTCGCCGCTCACCAGCACGTCGCAATGATCGCGCAGCCGCGCCGGCGACAGGCTGGCGTAGGGGCCGCCGATGATGACCTTCTTGCCGCGGCGGCGGAATTCGTTGGCGATGGCGATCATGCGGCCGCGCTGGCTGACCTTGCCGGTGATCGCGATCCAGTCGGCCGGATGGTCGAAATTCACCGGCTCGACCTGCTCTTCGCAGAGCTCGAATTCGAAGTCCTTGGGCGCGAGCGCCGCGACCGTCGCGGTGGCGAGGTCGGCCATCATCACGCCGCCCGGCGCGCCCGACGCGGCGAGCGCCTCGCCGCCGAAATAGGTTGGAAAATCGCCGGCTGGATTGATGAGATACATCGAAACGGTCATGAAAAACCCCTCAAGCGCTTCGTTTCGCACGCTAATTGATCTGGGCCAGCCCGACAAGATTCTTGTCATGATTCCGAACTGCGCGATCCGGCCCGCGACGCAACAAAAAAGCGGCCGAGCCGGCCGCTTCTTCGTTTTCGCCTATAAAAATAAGTAGTTAGAGATGGGCGACGACCGCCAGCCGGCGGATTTCGCCGTTCTTATAGGCGCGCAGGAAGGCCTGATAGTCGCGGAAGGACACGCAGCCGTTCGAATCGCCATTGGGGCCGAGCATATAGGTGTGGGCGAGCAGCCCGGCGCGGCCGAAAATCGCGCCTTCGCCGCCGACCGGCGTCAGACGCAGCGCCTGGACGCCGTGGAACAGCGCCTCGCGCGGCGACAGATCATAGACATGCGGCGGGGTCGCGCCGCGCATCCGCAGATGAACGAAGCGCGGATCGTCGAGATGTTCGCGCAGGCCGGAATGCGCTTCGAGCTTCACGCCGCTCGGCAGGTAAACCGTATGCGCGGAAATGTCGTAGACGGCGGTGAAGCGGTCGTAGCGCGTCGCGGGACCGACCGCGACTCCGGCGGCTGCCCCGGCCGCGCCGCCGAGGAGGCCGGATTTCAGGTCGGAGAGGGCGCCGCCGGTCTCGGTCGACGCATAGGCGAGCGCCTGTCCGCGCGGCCGCTGCTGCTGCTCTTGCCGGGCCTCCTGCGCGGCGTCGCCGAGGCCGAAGACTTTCTCGAAGATCGAACGCTCGTCGGAAGGCGAGGCCGGCACGACGGTGGTGCGGGCCATGCGGCGCAGCGAGCCTTCATAGAGGCCGCGGCCGGCGACGGTGAGCTCGGCGGGGCGGCGCGGCGGCGTCGGCGCGTCTTCAGCCGACGCGACCTGCTCGGCGTCGCCGGCCGCCTCAGGGACGGCGGCCGATGGCGTATGCGCGGCCGGCTGGACGCCGGCGTCGAGCCCGCCGCGCATCGTGGCGTCAGCGAGCGCTAGGCTCTGCGGCCGGCCCCCAAGGCCGACGATGGCGCCATAGGGGTTTGGCGCGGCGTAGGAAATTCTGGCGTTTTTCGCGGCGGCGGTCTCGGCGCCGGGGGTCGCGCGCTGCGAGAGCGCCCAGAGTCCCGCCGACAGGCTCGCGGCGAATGCGACGCCGGCGAGAGCGAGATGAGACGAGCTTTTACGAGAATAAATACGCCGATCCAAAGCAATGACATCGAATGGCGCACTGATTCCTTGCATCATCCGCCCCTACCTCCGAACTCATCTTCCGTCGCTTGGTTCTCGACTACGCCGACATTTGCGCGAGAGTGCGTCAAAGTCCGGGGAAAGCCAGCACTGCGCGGAACGCCCGCACATATTCTCACCAGAACTAAACGGCCTTGCTTTGGCTGCTTTGGGGCGAATTCTTGTCGGCGTCGACGGTACGTCCGAATAGTTAAAGCTTTGAAAATGACTGGTTTCGGGAAGCGCGCCGCGTTGGCGCCGCAAAGTTTGCGCGGCTTCGCCGCCGAAATTTGCGCCGCGCCATAGGTCAAATAGATCAAGCCGCCGAACCCTAGTGTCGAAACTATCGCCAGTTCGAACCGCGCTTTAGGGGAAGGTCGCGGCGTCAGGATCGGCTCCGAATTGAAGCAGACGTGTCGGATGCGGCGCGCCGCAAATACTTGGACGATTTTTGCCGGCAGAGGCGATTCGAGTGGATTCGATCGTCCGACGGCGGCCACTGGGGACGCCAATCAGATCGGAGTGCGCTCAATCCTGCAGGAGAGATCGCCTGACATCACGCCGCGCTCGAGCTTTAAGCTTTCGCGGGCGCCATAGGCGACACGTCAACTCAGTCGCTTACGAACCAGAAGCGGGTCGCCGTGCTTGTTTACTCGACGCTTTGCCATTGCGTGCAAATCGGACCGACGTCCTGGGTCGGATTGCTGTAATGAAACGTGCAGCACGTGCGGTATTGCGCCGCACCGTCGGGGCCAATTTGATGCTCGTCGTCGCAGTCCTTCGAATCCCAATTCCCCTTCACGCCGCGCGGAGGCGATGGCATGGTTTTGGCCAATGTCACAGACCCTTCCGTTTTTAGCGACGACGGCCAAGCTCCCGCGGGGATCGACGCGACGCAGAAAGCCGCAAACATCAGCACCCTAAGTTTCATCCGGCTGGTCGCCATGGCGGCGTCCTCCCCTCTACTCGTTTCGCACGCCCGCCGCGTCGCGCATTCTGAGCAAAGACGCGCGTTTTGCGGGCGTCAATCTCATAACTATGGGAGCCGAAATGAGTTTTAAGTGGCGCCGGATTGTAAACCGTTGCGACGAATTGACCGATCAGGAGGTTGACATTGTGTCTTCAAAAGACTGATCTGGTCGCTTCGATCCAATAAGAGTTTTGCTTCTGACGCTGTTGACCCGAACTCCTGTCGCTCATAAACCGGTCGCGACTTCGTCCGATGACGCCGCTATGCTCCCCGATCTTCCCCACCTCTCCCCCATCCGCTCCTTCCAGGGCCTCATCCTCACCCTGCAAAACTTCTGGGCGGCGCAGGGCTGCGTCATTTTGCAGCCCTATGACATGGAGATGGGCGCGGGCACCTTTCATCCGGCGACGACGCTGCGCGCGCTTGGGCCAAAACCCTGGCGCGCCGCCTATGCGCAGCCCTGCCGGCGCCCGAAGGACGGGCGCTATGGCGAGAATCCCAACCGCCTGCAGCATTATTATCAGTTCCAGGTGATCCTCAAACCATCGCCCCCCGATCTGCAGGAGCTCTATCTTTCATCGCTCGCCGCGATTGGCGTCGATCCGAAGCTCCATGACATCCGCTTCGTCGAGGATGATTGGGAAAGCCCGACGCTCGGCGCCTGGGGGTTAGGGTGGGAATGCTGGTGCGACGGCATGGAGGTCTCGCAATTCACTTACTTCCAGCAGGTCGCGGGCTTCGAATGCGCGCCGGTCTCCGGCGAACTCACCTATGGGCTGGAGCGGCTCGCCTGCTATCTGCAGGGCGTCGACAGCATCATGGAATTGAATTTCAACGGCCGCGACGGCGACGAGAAAGTCACCTACGCCGACGTCTTTCTGCAGGCCGAGCAGGAATATTCGCGCCACAACTTTGAAGCCGCCGACACGGGAAAGCTGTTCGAGGATTTCAAGGACGCCGAATCCGAATGCGAGCGGCTCTTGCATTTCGGCGCGGGCTCCGGCGACGAGCGGCATCTCATGGCGCTGCCCGCCTATGACCAATGCATCAAGGCGAGCCACGCCTTCAATCTTCTCGACGCGCGCGGGGTGATCTCGGTGACCGAACGCCAGAGCTACATCTTGCGCGTGCGCGAACTCGCCAAGGCCTGCGGTGCGGCTTGGCTGCGAACGGCTGGCGGCGGCGCCAATGGATAATCCGCGGCGCCGCTTGCGAAACGTGCGGACGGCGCCCACGTCATAAAGCGAGTAATGCGTTCGTCATGCGCGTTGGCGCACATCTTCCAAGATCGCAGCCATGCATAAGTAAGCGCGAGACGGGAAACCGTCTCGCGCCGTTGGCGAGTAGCGGCGCGTCGCGCGCCTGTCCTGTCTTTTGCCAGGAACCCAAAAGATATGGATGGGCGCGCGCATGCTTGACGGCGTGCCTGTTTCGTTCTAGTCATGTTCCGTGTTCGTCTTCTTAGCGGCGGATCGTGCCATGTATCAGCCTCGTTACCCGTCTTTCAGCGTATCTCCCCGGACTTTCAATGCTTCCGCGCCGCGCGGCGAGGCGCTTCGCTCGCTCGCCGACGCGGATTCGCTGCGCGGCCGGTTCTTTTCCTGGCGCGGCGCGTCGGGCCGGCGCTACGTCTGCTCGGTGTTTCAATCGGGCGAGGAATCATTCATCGCCGACGTGACCAATGGCGCCGTCATCGGCGTCGCGCGGGAGGGCGTCACGACCCGTCCGGCGTGCGTCTTTCTCGCGCAGGATCGGGCGGCGGGCGACCGCCATGCGCTGCGCAGAATCGCGCGCGAACTCGGCGTCGCCGAATGGCATGTGCATTTTTGCGCCGACGCCGCGACGCTGCGCGATCTGTCCGCGTCGCTGCTCAACTGATCCGGCGGACCTGTCAGTGGCGTAGCGTTGCGTCGCGCGCGTCAATGCGCGGCCGTGCGTGAAGCGTCGCGTCAAAGCGGCGTCGGCTCGTCGCCGGCGCCGCCGGTCGCGGGGCCCGATCGGCAGGAATCATGATCCAGCCGGCGGACGATTTCGGCCAGCTCCGCGTCATGGATATCGAGCCGCAGTAGATGTTCGTAAGTGTTGCGCACATAGGCGGGATTGTCGCCGTTGAGCCCGACGCCTTCGGCGATCAAGCGAATCATTTCGTCTTGCGGCAGGCGGCCGGCGTATTGGCAATGCGTCCGGTCGACGACATAGGCGAGGGCGTTGACCGAGCCCCCGTCAGCGAATTGCACGCCGAGCGTCTTTTCAAGATAGACCGAGGTGACGAGTTCGCGTTCGCGCAGATAGCGAATCGTTTCGTCGCGCGCCCGCGCCGCGATCTTGAAGGCGACGCCCTGACAGGAGCCGCCGCGATCCAATCCGAGAACCAGGCCCGGCCGTTCGGGCGTGCCGCGATGCACATGCGAGAAGATGCAGAGCGAACGGTGATAGCCATGCACCCAGGCGAGCGCGCTGTCGATGAAATCGAAGCCCGGCCGCCACATCAGCGACCCGTAGCCGAACACCCAGAAATCTTCGTCGTTCCGCGGACTGGCTGAACCCATTCTTCGCCTTTGGACTTCGTGATCTCTTAAGAGAGGCCGAATCACAGCGCTCAATTTAGCGTCGCTCCCTCGACCTCGTCCTTCGAGACGCCGCCTAAAGGCGGCTCCTCAGGATGAGGTCGAGGGGATCGATGGTTTCCTCATCCGTCTCGGCCAGCGGTTTCCTCATCCTGAGGAGCCCGCACCCAAGTCGGGCTTGCCCGACTTGGGCTTGAAATGCCGATCTCGGTTAAATCCGAGATCGGCGCGGGCATCTCGAAGGACGAGGCAACCTTCGCCCCCGAAGTTCATATGACGGCATTTTTCTATTTTTTCCGCCGTAATTCTGCGATGCAATCAAAAATCGTGATTCGGAGGCGTTTGCGGCTTGACTGGCCGGCCGCGCGAGAAGTGCGAGGAAACGCCTTCCCACAACATATCGTGTCGGTTTTCTTGCTTTCCCCAGCAGTTTGTGGCGGTCTTTAAGGCAATGAAATTCGAGCGCCTGCGCCTTCTGGGCTTCAAAAGCTTCTGCGAACCGACCGATTTCCTGATCGAGCCGGGCCTGACCGGCGTCGTCGGGCCGAACGGCTGCGGCAAGTCGAATCTGGTCGAGGCCCTGCGCTGGGTGATGGGGGAAAACTCCTATAAAAACATGCGCGCGTCCGGCATGGACGACGTGATTTTCTCGGGCGGCGGCTCGCGCCCGGCGCGCAATCTCGCCGAGGTCGGGCTTGTCCTCGACAATTCGGCGCGCACCGCGCCCGCGGCCTTCAACGACGCCGATTCGATCGAGGTGACGCGCCGAATCGAGCGCGAGCAGGGCTCGACCTATCGGATCAACGGCCGCGAGGTGCGCGCCCGCGACGTGCAGATTCTCTTCGCCGACGCCGCCACCGGCGCGCGCTCGCCCTCGCTCGTGCGCCAGGGCCAGATCGGCGAGATCATTTCCGCGAAACCCCAGGCGCGCCGCCGCATTCTTGAGGACGCGGCCGGCGTCGCCGGCCTGCATTCGCGCCGGCACGAGGCCGAGCTCCGCCTCAACGCGGCTTCCGAAAATCTCACGCGCCTCGAAGACGTGCTGAAACAGGTCGACAGCCAGGCCGACAGTTTGAAGCGCCAGGCGCGACAGGCTGCGAAATACCGCGGGCTCGCGGCGCAGATCCGCAAGAACGAAGCGCTCGCCGCGCTCGTCGCCTATCAGCTTGCCGCCGAGCAGCTGCAGGCCGCGGCGGAGAAGCTCGACGCGAGCCGCGCCAGCGTTCAGACCCGCACGCTGGAGCAGGCCGAGGCGGCGAAATTCCAGGCGGTCGCCGCGCATGAGCTGCCGCCGCTGCGCGAGCAGGAGGCGGAGGCCGGCGCGGCGCTGCACCGTCTCGTCGTGGCCCGTCAGGCGCTGGAGGCCGACGAACAGCGCGCCAAGGAGCGAATCGCCGAGCTTCAGCGCCATATCGAACAGTTCAGCCGCGATCTTGAACGCGAGCGGGCGCTGATCCAGGACGCGGCGGAAGTGGCCGAAAGGCTGGAGGAAGAGCGCGCCGAGCTTCACGGCGGCGATGCGCGCGGCGCCGAGCGCGAGGCCGAGGCCCAGGCGCGGCTCGCCGAGATCGAATCGGCGCTGGCGTCGACCGAGGCCGAACTGTCGAACGCGCAGGAGCAGCTCGCCGGGGTCAACGCCAGGCGCGCCGCGCTCGAAGCCGCGCTGCGCGACGAGAACCAGCGCGTCGCCCGTTTCGAGGCGGAGCTGACCAAGATCGAGACGGAATTCGCGCTGATCGCCGGGCAGGGCGGCGGCGCCGAGGAAGTCGAGCGCCTCGCCCAGACCCTCGAAGCGGCGGCGCAGGCCGTGCGGGGGGCCGAGGAAACGGCGCAAGAGGCCGAAGCCGCCCATCGCGAGGCGCGCGACGCCGAGACCGCCGCGCGCGCGCCCTTGGAGCAGGCGGCGCTGCGCGCCCAGCGGCTCGATACCGAGACCCGCACGCTCGAACATCTGCTGCAGACCGGCTCCGGCGGACTCTGGGCGCCGGTGGTCGAGAGCATGACCGTCGAAAAGGGCTACGAGACCGGGCTCGGCGCGGCGCTCGGCGACGATCTCGACGCTTCCGGCGATGATTCGGCCCCGGCGCATTGGTCGCTGACCTCGGGCGAGGGCGATCCGCCGCTGCCCAATGGCGTGCGGGCGCTCGGCGAACGCGTCGAGGCGCCGCCGGCGCTGCGCCGGCGTCTGGCGCAGATCGGCGTCGTGCTGCGCGCCGAAGGCGACAGCCTGCGCAGACTATTGAAGCCCGGCCAGCGGCTCGTCTCCAAGGAGGGCGATCTGTGGCGCTGGGACGGCTTCACCCAGGCCGCCGAGGCGCCGACCGCCGCGGCCCGCCGGCTCGCCGAGAAGAACCGGCTCGCCGATCTTCGCGTCGAGGCCGCCGCGGCGCGCGAAACCGCCGATGCGCTGAGCGAAGAGCTGAACGCCGCGCGCGAGGCGGCGCGGCACGCCGCGGAGGCCGACGCCGCGGCCCGCGACGCCCAGCGCCGCGCCCGCGCCCTGACGGAGGAGGCGCGCGAGCGCCATTCGACGGCGGAGCGCCGTCTGGCGCAGATCGCGCAGCGCCTCTCGGCGCTGCAGGAAGCCAAGGCGCAGACTCTCGCCAATCGCGACGAGTCGGCGCAAAAGCGCGCCAGCGTCACCGAGGCGCTCGACGAGCTTGAGGAGCCCGCCTTCCTCGCCGGCGCTCTGGAGAATCTGCGCGGCCGCGCCATGGCGGAGCGGGCGCAAGCCGGCGAGGCGCGGGCGGCGCTCGCCTCATTGCGCCACGAAAGGGCGGCGCGCGCAGCTAGGCTCTCCGCCATCGCGCGCGAAACCGCATCCTGGGCGCAGCGTCGCGACCGCGCCCAGGATCGCATCGGCGAACTCGAAGAGCGGTTGGCGACGGCGCAGGAGGAACATGTCCGCTTGAGCGACGCGCCCGACGCGTTTATCGGCCAGCGCCGGGCGCTGATGAATGCGCTTGAAGAGGCCGAGTCCGCGCGCCGCGACGCCTCCGACGCGCGCGCTTCCGCCGAAACGCGGCTCGCCGAGGCCGATCGCGCCGCCCGCGCCGCGCTCGAGGCGATGAGCGCCGCGCGCGAAGACATGGCGCGCAGCGAAGCGCAGCTGGAGGCCGCCCGCCAACGCGTCGCCGACGTCGAGCACGCCATCGCGCATGATCTCGAATCGACGCCGCAGGCGCTCGCCGAGCTCGCCGAGGTGAAAGACGGCGCCGATCTGCCGGACATCGCCGACATCGAACGACGGCTGGAGAATCTGCGCGCCGATCGCGAAAGGCTCGGCGCGGTCAATCTGCGGGCCGAGGACGAACTCGCCGAGGTCGAGGCGCAGCGCGAAAAGATGAGCACTGAGCGCGACGATCTTTCCGAAGCGATCAAGAAATTGCGCGCCGCCATCGCCAGTCTCAACAAGGAAGGCCGCGAGCGCATGATCGCAGCCTTCGACAAGGTCAACGAACATTTCAAGGAGCTGTTCACGCTGCTCTTTGACGGCGGCGCGGCGGAATTGCAGCTCGTCGAAAGCGACGATCCGCTGGAGGCCGGTCTCGATATTCTCGCCCGTCCGCCCGGCAAGAAGCCGACGACGATGACGCTGCTGTCGGGCGGCGAACAGGCGTTGACCGCCATGTCGCTCATCTTCGCGGTCTTCCTCACCAATCCCGCGCCGATCTGCGTGCTCGACGAGGTCGACGCGCCGCTCGACGACAATAATGTCGAGCGCTTCTGCGATCTTCTGGAAGAAATGCGCAAGAAGACCGACACGCGCTTCGTCACCATCACCCATAATCCGATCACCATGGCGCGCATGGACCGGCTGTTCGGGGTGACGCAGGCCGAGCGCGGCATCTCGCAGCTCGTCTCGGTCGATCTCGAACAGGCGGAGAAATTCGCGCTGGCGAGCTAATGGCGCGCCTAACCAGTTGTGACTTGAGCGCTCGGGCGCTTTTGTCGCCCTAACTGTTGCAGACGAGGACGCTCGCCCCCGCCGGGCGCGTCGGCGGTGGGATTGGGCGACGGCTAAATGACCAGAAGCGAATTTTTTCTGCGCTCGGCGATTTTCGTCGCCATCGCCCTTACGCCGTTTCTGATCTGGCAGCTCTTCAATGTCATCGTTCTCGCGACAGGGGCGGTGCTCATCGCGACGCTGATGCATCTCGTCGCGACGCCGTTCCTCAAACTGCGTCTGCCGCGCGGCGCGGCGCTGGCGCTTTCGGGCCTACTGATCGCCTCGCTCGTTGGGACGACCTTCTATCTCTTCGACCAGACGATGGCGTCTGAGTTTCACGACGTGCTGCGCAGCGCCGAAGAGGCGGCGGATTACCTTTCGCTTGCGATCAGCCGATCGGGATTGTCCGACTATTTGCCGAAATCCTTCAGCGAAAATGTTTCGCTGTCGGGCGTGATCGGACGTTCGTTCACTATCAGCGTCGAAGCCATTCTCGGCGCGCTCGTCGCCATTTCCGTCGGCGTCTTTCTCGCGAGCGAACCTAAGCTCTACAGCGAAGGCTTCACGCTGCTGTTTGCGCCCCAGTGGCGCAAGGAAGCGCGCGAAACGCTCGCGCATGTCTCCACTGCGCTGCGCCGCTGGCTGCTCGGTCAGATGATCGAAATGGTGACGGTCGGCGTGATGGCCGGGGTCGCGGTGTGGCTGATCGGCCTGCCGTCGCCCTTCGCGCTCGGCGCCATATCGGGGCTTTCGGAATTCATCCCCTATATCGGGCCGATCCTGGCGATCTTTCCATCGGTCGCGGTGGCGGCGACGATCGGACCCTATCCGATGCTGTGGACGATCCTCGCCTATCTCGCCATCCACCAGCTCGACGGCAACATGATCATGCCGCTCATCCAGCGGCAGTTGGTGCGGGTGCCGCCGGCGCTGATGCTGATTTCGATCGCGACGTTTGGAACGCTCTTCGGTCTCGGCGCGACGATTTTCGCCGCGCCGCTGACGGTCGTGATCTATGTCGCGGTGATCAAGCTTTATCTGCGCGATACTTTAGGCGAGCCGACGCCGCTGCCGGGGGAAAAAGCGCGTTCCGATTTGCCGGAAACACTCTGAACTCCAAGATGAAGCGGCGCGAGCCCCCAGGCCGGCCCGTTGACGGAGGCGATCCGACAGACTATGTAACCACATTTAGTCACGACCTGTGCAAGAATATGAAAACGGTCAAACTTAGAGATGCGAAAGCGATGTTCTCGGCGCTCGTCGAAGACGCGGCGCAGGGGCGGCCGACCACGATCACGCGACACGGCGTCGCCGTCGCGGTGCTGACGCCGATTGAGGCGGCGCAAAAACTATATCCGCCGAAGGCGCGCAGCTTCGCCGATCATCTGTTGTCGTTTCCTGGCGGCGTCGAATTTGAGCGCAACACTTCGCCGCCGCGCGACGTCGATCTGTGACCCCGAACTATTTGTTGGATACGTCGGTCATTTCGTTGCTTGCGCCCGAACGGCCGCGGCTGAGCGGCGACTTCAGGAAGTGGATCGAACGTCGCCAAGACGGTCTGTTGCTATCCGCCATTACGATTGTCGAAATTGAGCAGGGAATAAACAAGCTCATGCGCGCCGGCGGAACGGCGCGGGCTGAGCGACTGACAAACTGGTTGAATGTGATTCTGGATGATTTTGGCGATCGCGTTCTGGTCGTCGACGTGGACATCGCGCGTGTCGCTGGCGCAATGTCGGACGCCGCGATCGCCACTGGCGAGCACCCCGGACTTGCGGATGTTTTAATCGCCGCGACAGCAAAAGCGCATTCGGCAATTGTGCTGACCCGCAACGGAAGACATTTTGCCGCCCTCGGCGTCGAATTCGCCGATCCGCTTGAGAGACTGCCGTAGTCTGCTCGACGAAAGCCGTCGTCGCGCCGTAGCAATTGGACCGCTAGAGTCGCTCATGGATTGGCGCGCCCCGGTGATCGATTATTGCGAGCGGCAGAGCTCGGCCTTCTGGGCGGAGCCGGCCAACGCTTTGAGCAATTTCGCCTTCGTCATTGCCGCCTCGGCCGCCTTTGTGCTTTGGCGTCGGCGGGGCGGGACGGACTATCCCGCGCTCGCGCTGATCATCGTCACCGCGTCGGTCGGCGTCGGCAGCTTCATCTTCCATACGGTGGCGACGCGCGGCGCCATGCTGCTCGACGTGATCCCGATTGCGATTTTCATCTACGGCTATTTTTTGCTGGCGCTGCGTCGCTTCTTCGGACTGAGTCTGGCGCCGGCGTTGGCGATCGCGCTCGCCTTCGCCGCCTTCTCATCTTACGCGGGAACGGCCGCGGCGTTGAACGGCTCGGTCGGCTATCTGCCGGCGCTCGCGGCGCTGACGATTTTCGCGGCGCTGCTCTGGTCACGCATTGGACAACGCGACACGGCGCATGCGCTCGCCGCCGCCGCGGCGCTGTTCACAATCTCGCTGTTCTTTCGCACGATTGACCGCGCCATCTGCCCGGCCTTCCCGCTCGGCGCGCATGTCGTGTGGCACATGCTCAACGCTTGCATTCTGTGGTTGCTGCTGCGCGCGGCGATTCTCGCCGGGCCGCGTCGCGATCAGGCGAGCCCGATCCAGAAGGCGAAGGAGCCCACCGCCGCGTGAGAGGCGGTCAAGGGCCAGACGTTGCGGGTGAAGAGATAGGCCGTGCTCCATGCCACGCCGGCGAGAAATGTATTGGCGAGCAGGACCGGATCGCCATAGGCGGCGTGCATCAGCGAAAACACCACTGAAGAAAACAGGACGTAATTACGCCCGCTCATCTGCAGCCGATCGGCGATCAGCTTGGGGATCGAGCGGCACACGATCTCCTGGCAGGGACTCGACGCCAGCACATAAAACGGCGCGAAGGCGATCCAATTCGGCGGCGCATGCGGATGCTCCAAAAACTGCGCCTCGACGACGATCGCCGCCAGCAGCAGGCAGGTCAGCGCGCCGCAGATCAGCCACGCGCGGCCGCCCCGAGGGGCGCCAAGTCCCAGTTCGGCGAAGGAATAGCCGCCGAACACGCAGGCGGCGATGCAAAGCAGGGAAACGACGAGCAACGCTTCAAAGCGCAAATGAAAGGAGAGCGCGCCGCCGGCGATCGCCAGGCTCGGCGCGAGCAACAGAAGTGTGAAGGCGACCAAGGGCGCCAAAGATCGCGGAGAGAGCGTCATAAAAGCGTAACAATTTCGAGGCCGTCACAGTTCCGCGCTCGCTAGCCGACAAAACTGAAATTTGATGCGTCACGGCGCCTCATCAGACAGCAGATGGTCGCAGGCTAAAAAATATCTTATAAATACAGCTTGTTACGCTAACGAGCCTCGCCTTGACTAAATCCAGGCCCGCAAATATGTTGCGCGCGGCTCGAAAGGCTCGGCCGCAAGCCGAGAATTTCGCGCCATCTCCCGAACGGTTCGACTTTCCGTCGCGCGGCGTCGCGCCATCGTTAAACTTTGCGCATGGCGCAATAGGCGAGGCGGAGAAGGCCGATGAGCGACGAAAACGAAGAGGACGCGGCGCGCGCCGCGCTCGATGCGCGGCTCGAAAAGCTCAACGCGGCCTTGCGCAAGGTCGAGGAAGAGCGGGCCGTCGAAGTCGCGCCGCGGATGGAGCGCAAGGGTTTTACGCGCGCGATGCGGGTGGGGCTCAACGCCTTCTCCGAATTCGTCGGGGCGGTGTTGGTCAGCGCGGCGATCGGCTGGCAGGCGGATAAGTGGCTCGGCACGACGCCGTGGCTGCTGATCGTCATGCTGGGGCTGGGCGTCGCGGCGGGATTTTGGAACGTCTATCGCGTGGCGAAGCCGAAAGGGCCTGGCGAGGACTAATCGAAAGGGCGCGGCGACGCGCCAAGCGGGGCCGGGCGGCGACGCCCGGAAAGAACGATGAATCCGGAAGAAGCAGCCGCCAAGCCCAATCCCATCGAGCAATTCGAATTGCATCGGCTGTGGCCTTTCGAAATCAGCGGCATCGAGACGTCCTTCACCAATGCCTCGCTGTTTATGCTGCTCGCCGCGCTCGGCGTCGTCGCGCTGATGATTCTGGCGACCTCGAAGAAGGCGATCGTGCCGGGCCGCGTGCAGGCGATGGCCGAGATGCTCTATGAATTCGTCGCCGGCATGGTGCGCCAGACCGCGGGGACGGAAGGGATGAAGTTCTTCCCCTTCGTCTTCACCCTGTTCTCCTTCATCCTCATCGCCAATCTGATCGGCCTCGTGCCCTACACCTATTCGGTGACCAGCCAGATCGTGGTCACCTTCGCCTTCGCGATCGTGGTGATCTCGATCGTGGTTCTCTACGGCCTCTATCGCCACGGCTTCGGCTTCCTCAATCTGTTCGTGCCGCATGGCGTGCCGTTGCCCGTGCTGGTCGTGCTGGTGCCGATCGAGATCATCTCCTTCTTGTCGCGGCCGGTGTCGCTCTCCGTCCGTCTCTTCGCCAATATCCTCGCTGGCCACATCACGCTCGCCGTATTCGGCGGCTTCGTGGTGATGCTGCTTGGCGCGGGCGTCTGGGCGGCGCTCGCGCCGGTGCCGCTGCTCGCGATCGTCGCGCTCTATGCGCTCGAACTGCTCGTCGCCTGTCTGCAGGCCTTCGTCTTCAGCGTTCTCACATGCGTCTATCTCAACGACGCGATTCACCCGGGCCACTGATAAAAATCGAACAATAAACGTCGCCCCATTCAGCAGGAGTAAGATATGTCAGAAATGCAACTCGTCGGCGCCGGACTCGCGGCGATCGGCACCGGCGCGGCGGCGATCGGCGTCGGCATCATCTTCGGCAATTTCGTCAACGGCGCGCTGCGCAATCCGTCGGCGGCCGCCTCTCAGTTCACCAACGCCATCATCGGCGCGGCGCTCGCCGAAGGTCTGGGCATCTTCGCCTTTCTGATCGCGATCCTGCTGTTCCTGAAGGCGTGACGTTGCACGCCCGGCCCCTCGCGGCCGGGCGTTTGTTTTCCTTGCGCTTTAAGCGCCGCGCGGCCGCCGCGCGGTCAATGTTCTAAGGCTTGGATCATGTCCATGGCGATCATCTCTTCCGCTTTTGCCGCCGAGGGCGAGCAGGAAACGCATGAGTCCGTCGGGGCCGGCGAGGCGCATCACGAAGGCGCCTTTCCGCCCTTCCAGACTGAGAATTTCGCGCCGCAGATTTTCTGGCTCGTCGTCATTTTCGGACTGCTCTATGTGCTGATGTCACGCATCGCGCTGCCGCGCGTCGGCGGGATCATCGAAAATCGCGGCGCAAAGATCGCCGGCGATCTCGGCGCCGCGAGAGAGATGCAGTCGAAGGCGCAGGCCGCCGCCGCCGAGAATGACGAGAATCTTCGCCGCCGCCGCGAGGAAGCGCAGGCCATCGGCCGCGACGCGCAGAACAAGATCGCGGCTGAGACCGCCAAGCAGCGCGCGCTCGCCGAAGCGCAAGCGGCGGAGAAAATCCGCGCCGCCGACGAACGCATCGCCAGCGCGAAGATGACGGCGCTGGCCAATGTCGAGCAGATCGCGGTCGACGCCGCATCCGCGATCGTCGAAAAGCTTACCGGCGCGAAAGTCGATCAAGCCGCGCTCGCCAAGCATCACGCGACGCCGTCGAACTGAGGAGACGCCCCATGCATTTCGACGCGGAATTCTACGTCGCCGTCGGCTTTACGATCTTCGTTCTCGTGATGCTGTGGGTCGGCGCGCATTCGAAATTCGCCGCGCTGATCGACGCGCGCATCAACCGCATCAAGGGCGAGCTCGCCGAGGCCGAACGCCTGCGCGATGAAGCGGAGACGCTGCTCGCCTCTTTCGAGCACAAGCGGGCCGAGGCGGAAGCAGAGGCCAAGGCCATCGTCGCGCAGGCGAAGGAAGAGGCTGAGATGATCGCCGCGGAAGGCCGTCGCCGGCTTGATGAATTCATGACGCGCAGCGTCAAGCAGGTCGAGCAGAAGATCGCTCAGGCGGAGGCCCAGGCCTCGGCCGAAGTGCGCGCCGCCGCGGCCGACGCCGCCGTCAAGATCGCCGAGCGCGCGATTGCGGGCGGAGTCGCCGCCGGCAAGGATTTCGTCGCCGACGGCATCAAGGAATTGAAGTCGCTCGCCCACTGATCCGGACTCCGGCGGATCAGTTCGGTGGGACCGTGTCATTCCCGGCAGGCCGAAGGTCAGACCGGGGATCTATAGAGCAAATCCAAAAAAGCCGGTCTTGCTCTGGATTCCCGATCGCGCTTCGCGCTTTGGGAACGACATCCGCGCCGTTCAAACCTATGTCGTATGATTGGTCGCGGCGGCTTAGCCGCCGCGGCGCTTTTTCTCGACGGCGGGCCGGTCCGCGCCCTGCGTGAAGCCGACCAGGATTTCGTAGTCGTCCTGCGCGCGCGGGCTCATCGCCGGCACGGTGAGCGGATCGGCGATCACCTGAAACTCGGCGCGTGTTCCGCCCTTTGGGATCGACGCGCTGACGCGATAGATTTTCGAGGCGACGAGCGTGTCGTCTTTCTGGCGACGAATCGCCACTCGAAGATTGGCGCCATAGACGCCGGGCTGGCCGGCCGCGCCGAGCACGGCGGAACCTTCGACGCCCACTCTGACCGTCAGTTGGCCGCCATCGATGACGCATTGGCGGGCGGTTTCGCCGAGCGAGAGCTGGTAGCGCACATTGGCGCCGTCGGCGTCGGGCGGCGAACGCAGCATCGCGGCGCCGCTGTCGATGAAAACCTCGGGACAATCGGGCGTCGCGCCGGCTGGCGGCGGTTCGCCTTCCTTCTGTTCGCCGCCGAAAATGCCCGGCACGCGAAGCTTGGGCAGTTCGAACGCCGCGACGGCCGCGGGCATCAGCGCGATCGACGTCGAAAGCGCCAAGGCGAGGCGTGCGCGCCGCGCGGTCTTCATGGGTTTGGCCCTCGCGCCATTCGCGAAAATATTACGGCAGCTTTGCGAATCCATCCTTGAATCCCTGCAGAGTCAGCGGCAGGCCAATGCCTTCTTCCGGAACCTGATGGATGATGAAAGTGGCGATCTTGCCGCTCCTTAGCTGATCGATCAATTTGTCGTCCATCGTTACATCCGCGACGCAGCCCGTTGGCAGGCATTTGACGAAGCCGGCGCGCCCGATGTCGGTCTGGTCGATCTTCAAGCCGAGCCCGTTGGGCAGAAGCACGCCGAGCGGCGCGATGACGCGCAGCAATCGGCTTTTGCCGTCGCTCGTCTTGAGCACCTGGATGACCAGAAAAATCTGGGCGTTGTCGTCGGCGATCAGTCTTTGCGCCAGCGCGCATTGTTCGGCCGCGGCGCCCGGCGGCGTCTCGCAGCGCATTTCCCAGTCGCCGAATTTGGCTTTGACGGCGGCTTGCGCGGCGTATGCGCCCGCGCCAAGGACCAATAGAATCGCCGCGCCTGCCGCCGCGACCCGATGTCGCATCAGGCGCCCAATTCTTGCAACGCGCGAGGGCTTCATTCTGTCTCCTAACAGACGGCGTCGCGCCGGCTCCAATTCAGCATCGCAGGGAAAGCGGGCGGTCGCCGCGCGCCTCTGGCGCGACCTGCCGTTGCCTATCAAATGGACTTTAACTGTCAAGATCGCCGACGCCACGCCGCATTGTTTGGCAAAGGCTTTGGCGCGACGATTTGTCTGTCGAATCCAGCTTTCCAAGCAATTGCGCACAGCGGCGGTTTGTGATTGAACCGGCCGACTACCGAGCGGGGCGGGCTTTGGGCGGGCCGCGAACGGAAATCACAAAAAAGAACAACGACTGGCTGGCGAAGGGTTCCAAAGAAGGCGGCTGTGATGTTTCACGTCAATCGACAGATGCTGACGCGCGGCGCATTGGCGGCCGCCCTGACGATTCCCGCGATTTTGTGCGCCGGCGTCGCCCTCGCGCAAGTTGAGGGACGGCCCGTCCCGGGCGGCCTCGGCCTTCCGAATATGGTCACGCCGGTCGGGCTGGGCACGCAGCAGTTATACAATATGGTGCTGATGCCGATCATTTCGTTCATCGCGCTCTTCGTTTTGGGTCTGCTGGTCTATGTCTGCTACCGCTTCAATGAGCAGGCGAACCCCGTTCCCTCGAAGCTGACGCACAATACGCCGCTTGAAATCATCTGGACCCTGATTCCGGTTCTGATTCTGCTGTTCATCTCGGTCCCTTCGCTGCGGCTGCTCGCGCAACAGGTTGAGGTGCCCGAGGCGTCGGTGACGATCAAAGTGACCGGGAACCAGTGGTATTGGTCGTATAAATATCCCGAGGATCAGGGCGGCGGCTTCGGCTTCGATCAGATGCTGAAGCCCGAGTCCGAACTTCAGCCCGGCGAACTTCGCCTGCTGACGGTCGACAATGAAGCGCTCGTGCCGGTCAATGAGGTTATCGCCGTCCATGTCACGTCGAACGACGTTATCCATGCCTTCGGCGTTCCGTCCTTCGGCGTTCGCATGGATGCGATCCCCGGCCGTTTGAACCAGACATGGTTCAAGGTCGAGAAGGAAGGCGTCTATTACGGACAGTGCTACTTCATCTGCGGCAAGGACCACGCCTATATGCCGATCGTCATCCGCGCGGTCAGCCGCGAGAAATACAATGAGTGGCTCGCCGAATCGAAGCAGAAGTTCGCCGCCGCCGGCGCGCGCGTGCGGATCGCCGCCGACAGCCGCTGAACGGCCGCCGAAACGAGACGCAACGGAACACACTGGTCTTTCCAAGGAACATGACGATGGCGAGTTCGACGACGGCTGGAGCGCATGATCATCCGAGGGGATTGCGCCGCTTCCTCTTCTCCACCAACCACAAGGACATCGGCACGCTCTACATCATTCTCGGCACGATCGGCGGCGTCATCGGCTTCCTCCTGTCGCTCGGCATGAGGCTCGAACTCGCTTTTCCTGGCGTGCAGATTTTCCCGGGGCTCGCGGAAATCCTGAACGGCGCCGATCCGTCGATGGCGCTGGACGCCGGCAAGAATCTCTACAACGTGTTCATCACCGTGCATGGCGTGCTCATGATTTTCTTCATGGCCATGCCCATTCTCATCGGCGGCTTCGGCAATTGGTTCGTGCCGATCATGATCGGCGCGCCGGATATGGCCTTCCCGCGCCTCAACAACATCTCGTTCTGGCTCCTCGTTTCCTCGCTCGTTCTCGCCGTCATTTCGATGTTCGTCGAGGGCGCGCCGGGCATGAAGGGCTTCGGCGGCGGGTGGACGTTCTATCCGCCGCTGTCGTCGAACACCGGCACGCCCGGCCCGGCCATGGATTTCGTGATTCTGGCGCTGCATCTCGCCGGCGCGTCGTCGATCCTCGGCGCGATCAATTTCATCACCACGATCTTCAACATGCGCGCTCCAGGCATGACGCTGCACAAGATGCCGCTGTTCGTATGGTCGATTCTGGTGACGGCCTTCCTGCTGCTGCTCGTCCTGCCTGTGCTTGCCGGCTGCGTGACGATGCTGCTCACCGACCGCAACTTTGGAACGATGTTCTACGACCCGGCGGGCGGCGGCGATCCGCTGCTGTTCCAGCATCTGCTGTGGTTCTTCGGCCATCCCGAAGTCTATATCGTCATCCTTCCGGGCTTCGGCATCATCAGCCAGGTGGTGTCGACCTTCTCGAAGAAGCCGGTGTTCGGCTATCTCGGCATGGCCTACGCCATGGTCTGCATCGGCGTCCTCGGCAGCATCGTGTGGGCGCACCACATGTATACCGTCGGCATGTCGCTCAACGCTCAGCGCTACTTCACGCTGGCGACGATGGTGATCGCGGTGCCGACCGGCATCAAAATCTTCTCCTGGATCGCGACGATGTGGGGCGGATCGATCTCGTTCCGCGCGCCGATGGTCTGGGCGATCGGCTTCATTTTCGTGTTCACGATGGGCGGCATCACCGGCGTCGTGCTCGCCAACGCCAGCGCCGACAAGCAATTCCACGAAGGCTACTATGTCGTCGCGCACTTCCATTACACGCTGTCGCTCGGCGCGGTCTTCGCGCTCTATGCGGGGTTCTACTATTGGTTCCCCAAGATGTGCGGCTACATGTATTCGGAGACTTTGGCCAAGGCGAATTTCTGGCTGCTGTTCATCGGCGTCAACGTCGTCTTCTTCCCGCAGCACTTCCTCGGGCTGGGCGGCATGCCGCGCCGCTACATCGACTATCCCGACGCTTATGCGCTGTGGAATCTGGTGTCGTCCCTCGGCATGATCTTCGTCACGCTCTCGCTGATCGTCTGGTTCTATGTGATCATCGACGCCTTCTTGAAGAAGCGGGCGGCCGGCGCCAATCCCTGGGGCGTGGGCGCGACGACGCTGGAGTGGACTCTGCCGTCTCCGCCGCCCTTCCATCAGTTTCAGGTCCTGCCGCGCATCAGCGGGCCGGGACGGTGACAAAACCAAACGCCGGCGCGAGGACGCTCGCGCCGGCCATGCATGCCGGCGAGCGATGATGCGGGCGTTTGCGCCGGCGTTAAGTCTCCGCCGACAGGTTCTGAGTGAAACGCCATGAGCGACGCATCCTATCTGCACGAGGAACAGGCTCCGCGCATTTCGGTCGCGTCGCCTTCGGACTATTTCGCGCTTCTCAAGCCGCGCGTGATGTCGCTCGTGGTGTTTACGGCGCTTGCCGGCCTGTTGCTCGCGCCGACGCCGCCGCATCCGCTGATCGGCTTTGCCTCGCTCCTCGCGATCGCCGTCGGCGCGGGCGCGTCCGGCGCGCTCAACATGTGGTACGACGCCGACATCGACGCGCTGATGACGCGCACCCGCAAGCGCCCGATCCCCGCCGGACGGCTGGACCCCGAGTCGGCGCTCGCCTTCGGCCTGGTGCTCGCGACGCTCTCGGTCTTCACGCTCGGCTATGTCGCGAACTGGTTCGCGGCGGCGCTGCTCGCCTTTACCATTCTGTTCTACGTCGTGATCTATACGATGTGGCTGAAGCGCTGGACGCCGATGAACATCGTCATCGGCGGCGCCGCCGGCGCGCTGCCGCCGATGGTCGGCTTCGCCGCCGCGACGGGCGAGATCAATCTCGCGAGCGTCGTGCTGTTCGCGATCATCTTCATCTGGACGCCGCCGCATTTCTGGTCGCTCGCCTTGCTGAAAAGCGAGGAATACGGCCGCGCCGGCGTGCCGATGCTGCCGAATGTCGCCGGGGAAGACCGCACCCGGCTTGAAATCATGATCTACGCTCTGGCGCTCGCGCCGCTCGGCGTCGCGCCATGGCTGCTCGGCTTCGCCTCGCTTGCTTACGGGCTTGTCTCGATCGGCTGCGGCGTCGCCCTCGTCGCTCTCGCGACCGCGGTCTTCAAACAGCGCGAAGGCGAGGCGGCCCGCCGGGCGGCGCGCCGGATGTTTCTGTTCTCGATCCTCTATCTCTTCGTGCTGTTCCTCGTGCTCGTCGTCGAGCGGACGGCGCATGTCTTCGCGCTGATCTGAGCGGCCAAGCGAATGGTGAACGACATGACCGACGCAGGCGACAAGATGACGGAGCACAGCGGCGCATTCGGCGGGCCGGGGGTCGTCCTGACCGAAGAACAGGCGCGAAGCCGCCGTCAGCGCAATATCGCCATCGGCGCGACGATCGCTTTGCTCGCCGTGCTGTTCTATGCCGTCACGATCGTGAAATTCGGCGCGGCGATCATCAACCGGACGATCTGAAGCCATGAACGCGCCGGCGCCTCATTCACGCCAACGTCCGCGGCTGATCGCGGCGGCGCTGATGGTCGGCGCGACGGCGATGCTCGTTCTGTCTTTCGCTTCGGTTCCGCTCTACAGGGCGTTTTGCGCGGCGACGGGGTTCGGCGGCACGCCGAAGATCGATCTCGCCGCGGCGCCGATCGCCCCCGGCGAGCGCGTGCTGACCGTGCGTTTCGACGCCAATGTCGCGCGCGATCTGCCGTGGCGCTTCGAGCCTGAGGTCGCGAAAGTCTCGCTGCGCACCGGCGAAACCAAGACCGTGTATTACAAGGTCGCCAATCTTTCCGATCGCGAGACGAGCGGTCAGGCCGCCTATAACGTCGCGCCCGGCCAGGCCGGCGCCTTCTTTGTCAAGGTGGCGTGCTTCTGCTTCGAGGAGAAGCGGCTCGGTCCGCACGAGGCCGAGGAATGGCCGGTGGTGTTCTATCTCGATCCTGCGCTTGAGCGCGAGGAGGGCATGCGCGGCGTTCGCGAGATCACGCTGTCCTATTCTTTCTTCGCCACTAAGGACGCCGCGCCTTCGAAGACGAGCGAGACGGCGGGCGCAAAGCCGAAGGGTTGACGCGCCGCGCAATTTGGCGCGCGGCGGACTTAAGGAGACTGGCCGGGATCGCCGGCCGATGGACAAGGATAAGCAAGATGGCGGACGGACACGCGAAACCCGAACACGACTATCATCTGGTCGATCCGAGTCCGTGGCCGATCGTGGGCGCGCTCGCCGCGCTGATCATGGCGATCGGCGCGGTCATGTGGATGGCGCAGCACAAGGGCGCGCCGATCGGCGGCATGACCTTCGGCGGCATCATGTTTTTCGTCGGCTTCGCCGGCGTGCTGCTGGTGATGTACGCCTGGTGGAGCGACATCATTCGGGAAGCAACCGTCGGCGGATTTCACTCGCCGGTCGTGCGGCTGCATCACCGCTACGGGATGATCCTCTTCATCTTCTCGGAAGTGATGTTCTTCGTCGCCTGGTTCTGGGCGTTCTTCAATTCGGCGCTGTTCCCGGATGACGTGGCGCAGGTCCTGCGCACCGAATTGTTCCAGGGCGTCTGGCCGCCGAAGGGCGTCGAAGTCTTGAGCCCCTGGAAGCTGCCGCTGCTCAATACGATCATTCTGCTCAGCTCCGGCGCGACTCTGACCTGGGCCCATCACGGTCTTTTGGAAAATAACCGCGACACGCTGAAGAAGGGTTTGATTGCGACCATCGCCTTGGGCCTGCTGTTCACGTCAATCCAGGCCTATGAATATCTCCACGCGCCCTTCGCCTTCGCTTTCGACCCGGCTAAGCCGGCGGCGACGAATTACGGCTCGACCTTCTTCATGGCCACGGGCTTTCACGGCTTCCACGTGATCGTCGGCACGATTTTCCTGATCGTCTGCCTGCTTCGCGTCTTCAGGGGCGCTTTTACGCCGGATCAGCACCTGGGCTTTGAATTCGCCGCTTGGTACTGGCACTTCGTCGACGTCGTCTGGCTGTTTCTGTTCGCCTGCATTTACGTGTGGGGGAACTGGGGCGGGGTCATGGAATAGGCGCCGCGCCGCCCAGTCCGGAGATTTGACGGTCACGGGCGCGCCCGTGACCGTTTTCGTTGGAGGCCCAATATGTCAGAAGAGCATGTCTATCCGCCGCCGTCGCTCTATCTCGACGGAATCCTCGGCAGATGTCCGCGCTGCAGCAAGGGACACATGATCAAGGGCCTGCTCGCCGTCGCGCCAAAATGCGACGTCTGCGGACTTGATTTCTCCTTCGCCGACGCTGGCGACGGTCCGGCGATCTTCGTCATGACGATCGTCGGCTTCATCGCGATCGCGGTGCTCTGGTACGTCGAGGTGACCTATCAGCCGCCCTATTGGGTGCACGCCGCCATCCTCGCGCCTCTGTCGGCTGTTCTATGCCTTGCGTTGCTGCGGCCGATGAAAGGCCTGCTGATCGTCCTGCAATATTTCAACAAGGCCGAAGAAAGCCGCCACCAGTCGTGAACCCCGCGCGCGCGCTGCTGTGGCCGGCGATCGGCGCCGCGTTGCTTTTTTCGCTGCTCGTCAGTCTCGGCTTATGGCAGGTGCGGCGGCTCGGCGAGAAAGAGGCGTTGATCGCGCGAATCGAACGGCGCGCGACGCAACCGCCGCGACCGATTCCGCCGCGGGAACGATGGGCGGCGCTCCCAGCCGAAGACTATGACTTCCTGCATGTAAGCGCGACCGGCCGCTTTATCGGCGGCCGCGACGCGCTCATTTTCGCCGCGCCGCCGGAGGGCGCGAGCCGAGAGCCGGGCTATTCGCTGGCGGCGCCGTTCGAATTGACCGGCGGCGGCGTCGTGCTCGTCGATCGCGGCTTTATTCCCGTTTCGAAAGCCAATGACGCTGCTTTGCGCGCCGCTCCCTCCGGCGAAGCGACGATTGTCGGCGTGCTGCGCGCGCCTGAGCGGCGCAACCCCTTCACGCCCGCCGATGAGCCGGAGAAGGGCGTCTTCTTCGCGCGCGATCCCGCGGCGATCGCCGCAGCGCTCAAACTGACCGACGCCGCGCCTTTCGCGCTCGTGATCGACGCGGCGCCCACAACGGCGACTGATTGGCCGCGCCCTGTCGGCGGCGTGCCGACGATCGTCAACAATCATTTCTCCTACGCCGTGACCTGGTTCGGCCTGGCTTTCGCGCTTCTGGTCATTTTCGCGCTTTATGCGCGCGGCGTCCTCGCGCGAGCGGACGCCCCTTAGCCTCGGCCTTGCGGCGATGGCGAATATGCTATGAAAAGGGGCGCTGATACGAATGCCGTTTGATCCGTTCGCTGGTCTGTCATTCCCGGCAGGCCGCAGGCCTGACCGGGAATCCAGAGCCAATCCAAGAATGCTGGACTCGCTCTGGATTCCCGATCGCGCGCGTTGCGCGCGTCGGAAATGACCCCCGAACGGTTCAGAAGGAAATCGTATGACATGCGCGTCGCAAGCGGCGCGCCAGCCGCATCGATGGATCAAAGATTGCGCTATCTCTCAACGCGCGGCGAGGCCGCCCAGCTCGGCTTCGACGATGTTCTGCTCGCCGGCCTTGCCACCGATGGCGGGCTTTATACGCCGCTCGCCTATCCGCGCGTGGCGCCGTCCGACATCGCCGCGCTCGCCGGACGACCCTATGCCGAAGCGACGGCGCGACTGATCGCGCCTTATCTCAGCGAGACCTTTTCGCCCGACATTCTGCGGGCGCAGACGGCGAGCGCCTACAGCGAATTCCGTCATCACGCGATCGCGCCGCTGACGCAGATCGCCGACAATCTGTTCATTCTGGAACTTTTCCACGGACCGACGCTCGCCTTCAAGGATCTGGCGATGCAGCTTCTCGGGCGCATGATGAATCATGTGCTCGAAAAGCGAAATCTTCGCGCCACCATTGTCGGCGCCACATCCGGCGACACTGGCGCCGCGGCGATCGAGGCGTTCAGGGGACTGGATCGCGTCGACGTCTTCATTCTGTTTCCGCATGGCCGCGTCTCCGACGTGCAGCGCAAGCAAATGACCACGGTCGCCGACGACAATGTTCATACGATCGCGCTGGAAGGTTCGTTCGACGACGCCCAGACGATTTTGAAGCGGCTGTTTCGCGACGGCGAATTCCGCACGCGGGTAGGATTGGCCGGCGTCAATTCGATCAACTGGGCGCGCGTCGTCGCGCAGACCGTCTACTATTTCACGAGCGCCGTCGCGCTCGGCGCGCCGCATCGGCACATTTCCTTCGCCGTGCCGACAGGCAATTTCGGCGACGTGCTCGCCGGTTATGTCGCCAAGCGCATGGGTCTTCCCGTCGAAAGATTGCATGTCGCGACCAACGCCAATGATATTTTGGCGCGCGCGCTCGCCGGCGGTCGTTACGAGCCGCGCGGCGTGACGCCGACTCAGTCGCCGTCGATGGACATTCAGCTTTCTTCTAACTTCGAGCGCTTATTGTTCGATGCGACGGGACGCGATTCCGCCGCGGTCCGCGCCGCATTTGCTTCGCTCGATCAATCAGGAGCTTTCGACATTCCGGCTGAGGCGCTTGCCGCGATCCGCGCCGAGTTCGACGCGCAATCGGTCGGCGAAACAGAGACGACAGACGAAATCCGTCGCACCTGGCGCGAGACCGGCTATGTGCTGGATCCGCATACGGCGACCGGCGTCAGCGCGGCGCGCGCGCGCCTCGAGAAGGACCCTGCGACGCCGATCATCGCGCTGTCGACCGCGCATCCGGCGAAGTTTCCGGACGCGATTGAGCGCGCGATCGGGCTGCGTCCGCAGCCGCCCGAAAATATTGCGACGCGTCTTGACGCGCCAGAACGATTCACGATTCTTGAAAATGACGGCGCGCGAGTCGCTGAATTCATTTCGCAGCGCGCGCGCGCGGCGAGGAACGGATAAGTTCTGGCAAGGAGCACGATGGCGATTTTCAGCGTAATCGGACGCCGCGACCTGCCGATCAAAGGCGAGGGCCTTTATCTGCGCGCGTCGGAAATGCGCGATTACGTCGAATGGGCGGAGCTGCGCGAGAAGAGCCGCTCTTTTCTCACGCCGTGGGAGCCGCTCTGGCCGATCGACGATCTGACGCGGGCAAGCTTTCGCTATCGCGTGCGCCGTCACGCGGAGGAAATGGCGCGCGACGAAGCCTATTCCTTTTTCATCTTTCGCGATGAGGACGACGCGCTGATGGGCGGCCTGTCCTTCGGACATGTCCGGCGCGGCGTGTCGCAGGCGGCGACGCTCGGCTATTGGATGGGCGAACCCTATGCGGGCAAGGGCCACATGACCCGCGCCGTTCGCGCCGCCAGCGCCTACGCCTTCGAAAAGCGCGGCTTCCATCGCATCGAGGCGGCATGTTTGCCGACCAACGAACCGTCGAAGCGGTTGCTGGAGCGCGTCGGCTTCAAACAGGAGGGCTATGCGCGCTCCTATCTCAACATCAACGGCCAGTGGCGCGACCATTTGCTTTACGCGCTGCTCGAGACCGACCCGCAGCCGATCAATCCGCCGCCGGCGGCCTAAGAGCATCTCCGGCGTCGGGCGGCGATCGCCACCGTCATTTTTGCCTAAGAGAGCGCCGCTTTTTGCAGCGCGACAAGATCGGCGACGCCGTTTTGAGCGAGCGCGAGCATCGCCCCGAGCTCATCTTGCGAAAACACCGCGACTTCCGCCGTCGCCTGAATTTCGACGAGGCCGCCAGAGCCGGTGATGACGAAATTGGCGTCGGTCTCGGCGGTCGAGTCTTCGGCGTAATCGAGGTCGATCACCGGCGTCGCGTTGAAAATGCCGCAGGACACCGCGGCGACGTGATCGCGCAACGGATTTTCCTTGACGATCGAGCGCGACCGCATCCAATCGAAGCAGTCGTGCAGCGCCAGCCAGGCGCCGGTGATCGACGCCGTGCGGGTGCCCCCGTCGGCCTGAATCACGTCGCAGTCGACGACGATCTGCCGCTCGCCGAGCGCCGACAGATTGGTGATCGCGCGCAGCGAACGGCCGATGAGGCGCTGAATTTCCTGCGTGCGTCCCGAGAGCCTGCCGGCGGCGGCCTCGCGCCGCGTGCGGGTATGGGTGGCGCGGGGCAGCATGGAATATTCGGCCGTCACCCAGCCACGGCCCTGGCCGCGCAGCCACGGCGGCGGCTTGTCCTCGAGCGACGCCGCGCAGAGCACCTGGGTATTGCCGAATCTCACGAGACAGGAGCCCTCGGCGTAGCGGGCGACGCCGCGCTCGAAACTCACCTGGCGCATTTCATCGGGCGCGCGTTTGCTGGGGCGCATAACAGCTCCGTTGACGTATCGGTCGCGCCTTCTATCGCGCTTTCGACGCCCTTGGAAGCGCTTGGCGCGGCGCGCCCCGGCTTGCGCTCGCGGCCGCATGGTGAAACCATGAGCTAACGGGGCCGGATAAATCAGGCTCCGACAAAAGGGAGGGAGTGATGGGCCAAGCGTCGTCCCAAGGAGCGCATTCGCACGAGGCGAGAGCACAGGGCCCCCGGCTGATTGCGCTGGCGGGCCCTTTTCAATGCGGCAAGACCACTCTTTTGGAGGCCATTCTCGCCCATGCGGGCGCGATTCCACGGCAGGGCGGCGTCGCTGAGGGCGCGAGCCTCGGCGATTCAAGTCCGGAAGCCCGCGCCCATCAGATGAGCGTCGAATCCAATATAGCGACCGTCGACTACATGGGCGATCGCTATACTTTCGTGGACCTTCCGGGCTCCGTCGAATTCGCCCATGAAGCGCGCAACGTCCTGCCCGTCGTCGACGCCGCCGTCGTCGTCTGCGAGGCCGACCCGCGCAAGATTCCGGCGCTGCAGCTCATTTTGCGCCAGCTTGAAGAATTCGGCGCGCCGCATTTCATTTTCCTCAACAAGATCGACGCTGCGACAATCGATGTGCGCGAGGCGCTAAACATTCTGCAGCCGGCGTCGCGCACGCCGCTGCTGCTACGTCAGATTCCGATCTGGAACAATGGCGTCGCGGTCGGCTTCATCGATCTCGCGCTGGAGCGCGCCTACGTCTATCGCGAACACGCGCCCTCCGAGGTCATCGACATTCCCAAGGGGGACGCCGCGACCGAGAAGGAGGCGCGCTACTCGATGCTGGAGCGCCTCGCCGATTACGACGACGCTTTGATGGAGGAGCTGATTTCCGACATCGAACCGCCGCGCGACCAGGTCTTCGACGATCTCACCAAGGAGCTGCGCGCGGGGCTCGTCGCGCCGCTCTTCATCGGATCGGCCGAACGGGGCGCCGGCGTCACGCGGCTCTTGAAGGCGCTGCGTCACGAAGCGCCGGGAATCGAGGCGACCCGCGCGCGGCTCGGCGTCGCCCACAGCGGACCGGCGCTCGCCCGACTCATCCGCACGATTCACACGCCGCACGGCGGCAAACTTTCGATCGCGCGCGTGTTGCGCGGAGCTGTTGCGGATGGAGGCACGGTCGTTTCGCCGCAGGGCGAGGATCGCATTTCGGGCATGTCGCGGTTGATGGGCGCGACGACGAGCAAAATGACCGAGGCGAAGACCGGAGACGTGGTCGCGCTCGGTCGTCTCGATCATGCGCAGACCGGCGACACTATCGTCGCCGACGCCCGCGCGAGCGCCGAGGAGTTGAAGGCCGCGCGCGCGCCTGTTCCCGATCCGGTGCATGCGCTCGCGCTCAATGTGAAGGACCGGAAGGACGAGATGCGGCTTGCCGCGGCGATGGCGAAGCTCATCGAAGAGGACCCTTCGCTGGTCTTCGTCCATGATCAGGAGCTGTCGCAGATCAAGCTCTTCGGCCAGGGCGAGATGCATCTGCGAGTCGCGCTCGAACGCCTCGCCTCGCGTTTCAATGTCGCGGTCGACTTCTCCAAGCCGACGGTCGCCTATCGCGAAACGATCCGCCACAAGGTCACCATTCGCGGACGCCACAAGAAGCAGTCGGGCGGCCATGGCCAGTTCGGCGATGTGGTGATGGAGATCGCGCCGCGCGGCCGCGGCGAAGGATTCGCGTTCAGCGAACGCGTGCATGGCGGCGCCGTGCCCAAGCAATATTTCTCATCCGTCGAGGCCGGCTGTCAGGACGCTCTTCTGCATGGCCCGCTCGGCTTTCCGGTCGTCGACGTCGAGGCGGTGCTGACCGACGGCTCCTATCATACCGTCGATTCTTCCGACATGGCGTTTCGCACCGCGGCGCGCATCGGCATGAGCGAAGCGTTGGAGAAGGCCGAGCCGATCCTGCTCGAGCCGGTGCTCGCGGTCGATATTTTCGTGCCGAGCGACGCCATGTCTCGCGCGACCGGCATCGTCTCGGCGCGCCGCGGCCAGATCATGGGCTTCGGCCCGCGCGAGGGCTGGGAAGGCTGGGACAGGCTCGAAACGCTGATTCCCGAGGCGGAGATGGACAATCTCATTGTCGAGCTGCGCTCGGCGACGGCGGGCGCAGGCTTCTACCAGGCGCGCTTCGACCATCTCGCGGAAGTCGTCGGCAAACAGGCGCGCGACATCGTCGCCGCCCATGCGAAGGCGAATGGGGGATAGAGCCGCCGAACGCTTCGCTGCAATCGCGGCGGGCTTGTGAGCGGAAGCACAGCCAGCGAACTCGCTCCGGTCGATCATCGGCGCCTCTTTCGCAGAGGAACGATGAGATGCGAATGGTCATATTTCTGGTGGCCGCGGCCCTTGCCATGTCGTTCAGCTTCTATTCGAGCGCTGGCGGCTTGAAGCGCGTATCGACCTCGGCGCCGCAGGCGATGAGCCTCGACGCCAATCCGATTCCTCGATGCCTCAAGAGCAAGAAAATGCGGCAGGCGGCGAATGGCGGATGCGTCATGAAGGGCAAGCGCCGCAGCGCATAATTGGCGGCGCTTGATCCACCGGCTAGAGGCCTTAGCTACTGGCGCAGCTTCTATGCGCGAGAAAAGGCCCCGACATGTCCTTTGCAGGCGCCGACCCAGCGGCGAACACGATTGAATTGCGGATTGCGCCGGGAGCGCGTGATCTCGGCGGCTTCAGCGTGCGGCGCGCCTTGCCCGACGACAGGCGGCAGATGGTCGGGCCGTTCATCTTCTACGATCATTTCGGCCCGGTTCGCTTTGCGCCGGGGCAGGGAATGGACGTGCGTCCGCATCCCCATATCGGTCTTGCGACCGTCACCTATCTTGTCGACGGGCGCATTCTGCATCGAGACAGTCTCGGCAATGTGCAGGAGCTCGCGCCCGGCGTGATGAATTTGATGACCGCCGGACGCGGCATCGTTCATTCCGAGCGCACGCCGCCGGGGCCGCGCGCCGCGGGTCAATACATGCTCGGGGTGCAGAGCTGGCTGGCGCTGCCGCTCGCGCATGAAGAAACAGAGCCGAGCTTCCAGCATTTTAGCGCTGACGTTCTTCCTGTCGTGGAGGATCGCGGCGCGTTCGCCCGCGTGATCGCCGGCGCGGCGTTTGGCGCAAAGTCGCCCGTAAAAACCTTGTCGGACTGGTTCTATGTCGAGCTGCGACTTGCCGCCGGCGCCGCGGCGCCGCTCGACGCCAACTATGAGCAGCGCGGGCTCTATCTCGTCGACGGCGCCATCGAGATTGCCGGCGAACGTTTCGACGAGCCGCAATTGCTGGTCTTTAGCCCTGGCGCCGCGGTTGCGATTCGCGCGCTTTCCGATGCGCGGATGATGCTGCTCGGCGGCGCGCCGCTCGAAGGGCGGCGCTATCTGTGGTGGAATCTCGTTTCGTCGAGCAAGGACCGGATCGAACAGGCGAAACGCGATTGGCGGGAAGGCCGCTTCCTCTCAGCGCAGGGCGACCAGGAGTTCATTCCGCTGCCGGAGGAGTAGGGGCGTTGCCGCGCCCCCGACTTCGCGGCGGTTTACGGCGTCATCACCACGGTGGCGCCGACAGCGACGCGGTCGTAGAGATCGACGATATCCTCATTGAGCATGCGGATGCAGCCATAGGAGGCGGCGGAGCCGATCGACTTGCGCATCTTCTGCGTGGTGCCGTGGATCGCGACCTGTCCCTCGCTCAGCGTCATGGCGCGCGCGCCCATCGGATTATTCGGCGCGCCGCCCGGGATCACCTCGGGCAGTTCCGGATGGTCGTGCTTCACGTCTTCCGGGGGCGTCCAGTCGGGCGAGACATATTTGGCGTTGACCTGCACGACGCCGGTCCATTCCTTGCCGGCCTTCGGCACCGCGACCCTGTAGGCGATGGCGTCGTCCTGGTCGACGATGAGATAGAGCTTGCGCTCATGCTCGCTGACGACGATCGAGCCCGGATTGAGGTCGGAGCGATAGTGAACATATTCGCGGGCGGCGGCGGTCTGCGGCGCGCAAGCGGCGCCGATGACGGCGGCGGCGAAAGCGACCTGGGCGATTTTGGAAGTCCGGCGGTTCATTTTCTTGCGCTCGATGTTCGATGTCTCGATGAGCGCGTTGTAGAAGAGGGCCGGCCGCAACGCCGTGCGGCGGCGCACGCGGGACGCGAAAGATCACGCCCTTGAGCGTTTTTTCAAAAATCGAAAGAAAGCGACCGCCAGAAAAGCGACGACGATCAGCGTGTGCGGCGCGGTGATCGAAAAGTGGTAGGCCAGGGCCGCGGAAATGGCGCGTTCCTTTTGAACCCCATAGGCGCTGACGAGATAGGCGACGATGCCGGCTTCGAATAGCCCAAGGCCGGCGGGGCTCGCCGGAACGGCGATCGCCAGCGCGCCGATGATCAATAAGGTCATCGCATGCATGAAGCCGAAATCGATTTCGGGCAGCAGCGTGCGGAAGGCGAGGTAGACGAGGCAAACATTGGTCAGCCAAATCGAAGCCGTGAAGAACGCGGTTTTCGCCGCGCTGTGGTTGGCGACCAGACGCCCGGCTTGTTTGACGACCGCGTCCAGTCTCATCGCTTTGACGACGCCCCATTTCGGAACGCTCCAAACGACGCTTCTCCGCCGGAACGCGAACAGGCCGGCGAAGATCATCGCAATGATCACGGCGGCGATGAGCAACATCAAAGGATCGATAATGCGAGAATCCGAGCTTGCCAGAATCAGCAATGACAAAATCACGATTGCGGTTACGTCATAGAGCTTTTCCAGCAGGACGGCGGCGCCGACGCTGCCGATCGCATAATCGAAATAGGAGCAGCCGAAATAGATTTTGACGCCTTCGCCGGCTCGGAGCGGAGCCAAGCTGTTGAAGGTGAAGCCCATCGTGGCGATCAAAAAGCCAGAAAAGAAGCGACCCTCAAGCAGGTTCGAAAGGCGCGATCCATAGAACAGCAGGACGAAGACGTTCATCGTCATCGCGATCAAGATCGCGGCGATGGGGATTTGCTTCAGCTGCGACGCCAGATCGTCAAATTCGATGTTGCGATAGAGCCAATAGGCGATGAGGGCGAAAAACCCAGCGTTCAAAGCCAGCGCGACATAGCCGCCGCGCTGAGAAAAAAATTTCCCTGCGCCGGCCGAGAGCCGCGGTCCGGCGTTTGCGGACGAAGGCCAAAGGGAGTCGGAACGCGAGACGAATTCGCTCAAGCGAAATTCGCGCGTCGAAGGCGTGGGTCGATATCGATCGTCCTCTACGCTCATGGCCATCTCGCGATGCGCGGATTAGCGCGCCGCCTTCAAGGCGGAAGAATGGCCGGCGCGACAATGGCCGGCCATCCCGAATTCAATGCGGCGTCCGCCTAAATCAGATACTGGCCGCCGTTGATCGTCAATGTCGAGCCGGTGACGAAGCCGGCGTCATCGGATGCGAGAAACACCACGGCGCGCGCGATTTCCTCCGGCTCGCCGAGACGGCCGACCGCGATATAGGGAATGATGTGCTTGTCGAGCACGTCCTGGGGAACCGCCTTCACCATGTCGGTGGCGATATAGCCGGGCGCGATGGCGTTGACGGTGATGCCCTTCGAGGCGCTCTCCTGCGCCAGCGCCTTCACGAAGCCGATGTCGCCGGCTTTCGACGCGGAGTAGTTGGTCTGGCCGGCCTGGCCCTTCTGGCCGTTGATCGACGAAATCACGATGATGCGGCCGAAGCCGCGATCGCGCATGCCGTTGATGACCGGGCGCGTGACGTTAAACAGCGAATTAAGATTGGTGTTGATCACCGCCTGCCACTGGGCGAGGTCCATCTTGTGAAACAGACGGTCCTTGGTGATGCCGGCGTTGTTGACGAGAATTTCGACTGGACCGAGGTCCTTCTCGATCTGCGCGAGTCCGGCCGCGCAGGCGTCATAGTCGGAAACGTCGAATTTGTAGACCGGAATGCCGGTCTCCGCCTTGAACTTATTGGCGGCTTCGTCATTGCCGGCGTAGGTGGCCGCGACAGTATAGCCCGCCGCCTTCAGCGCCTTGGAAATCGCTTCGCCGATGCCGCGCGTGCCGCCCGTCACAACTGCAGTTCTTGCCATTAAAGGGGTCTCCTCGAGAATCGATCAATTGCCTGAATCGGCAGTCGTGAGTGTGCAGTCGGAGCCGACTGCCGACTGCCTATTGCCGACTGCCGCTATTACCGCTCCACCGTCAGCGCGATGCCCATGCCGCCGCCGATGCAGAGCGTCGCGAGGCCCTTCTTGGCGTCGCGCCGCGCCATTTCGTGCAGAAGCGTGGTGAGCACGCGCGCGCCCGACGCGCCGATCGGATGGCCGATGGCGATCGCGCCGCCATTGACGTTCACGATGGCGGGATCCCAGCCCATGTCCTTGTTGACCGCGATGGCCTGAGCCGCGAAGGCTTCATTCGCCTCGATCAGATCGAGGTCGGAAACCTTCCAGCCCGCCTTTTCCAGCGCCTTGCGCGAGGCGGGGATCGGGCCGGAGCCCATCACCGCCGGATCGACGCCGGCGGTCGCCCAGGAGGCGAGGCGGGCGAGCGGCGTCAGGCCGCGCTTCTTGGCTTCGTCGGCGCTCATCACGACCAGCGCCGCGGCGCCGTCATTGAGGCCCGAGGCGTTGGCCGCGGTCACCGTGCCGTCCTTGGCGAAGGCCGGGCGCAGCTTGGCGACGCCCTCCATGGTCACGCCATGCTTGATATATTCGTCGGCGTCGACGACCAAGTCGCCCTTCTTGGTCGAGATCGTATAGGGGACGATCTCGTCCTTGAACTTGCCGGCCTTCTGCGCCGCCTCGGCCTTGTTCTGCGACTTGACCGCGAATTCGTCCTGCTGCTCGCGGGTGATCTGCCACTGCTTGGCGACGTTCTCGGCGGTGAGGCCCATGTGGTAGTTGTTGAAGGCGTCGGTGAGGCCGTCGATGATCATCGTGTCGACGAATTTCACGTCGCCCATCTTGGTGCCGGTGCGCAGCTGCGACGCATGCGGCGCGAGCGACATTGACTCCTGGCCGCCGGCGACCACGATCGTGGCGTCGCCCGCCTGGATCTGCTGGGCGGCGAGCGCGACGGCGCGCAGGCCCGAGCCGCAGACCTGATTGACCCCGAAGGCGGTGGCGCTGTCTGGAACGCCGGCCTTGATCGCCGCCTGCCGCGCCGGATTCTGGCCCTGCGCCGCGTCGAGCACCTGGCCGAGGATGACTTCGCAGACTTCGCCCGGCTGGAGCTTGGCGCGCTCCAGGGCGGCTTTGATGGCGACAGCGCCGAGCTCGTGGGCCGGAACCGCTCCAAAGGCTCCGTTGAACGATCCGACGGCGGTGCGCGCCGCGGAAACGATCACGATATCGGTCATCTGTCGGTCTCCTTGAGAAAAAATCTATCTGCCCGACCGCCTCGGCCGGCCAGGGGGCGAATTGTCGGTCTTTCGCGCTTGCGCTGGGCAAGCCGCGGCCCGTTTTGCACGGAATCGAGCGGCGGCGAAAGGCTTTCGGCATGAAAATATTGCCGCAGGCGCCAATTTGCGCGTATCGTTCGAGGCAGCGATTGAATTTTAGTCGGGCGGCGGCGTGCGGCGAGGGGAGCGTGTCAGGCGTATGGCGACCGAAAAGAAACCCACAACCATCAAGAAATACGCCAATCGTCGACTCTACGACACCGGAACAAGCACTTATGTGACGCTTGAGGACCTCGCGGCGATGGTCAAGCGCGGCGAGGATTTCGTCGTGTGCGACGCAAAAACCGGCGATGACATCACCCGGCCGGTGCTCACTCAGATCATTTTCGAACAGGAGGGCAAGGAGGGCCAGAGCCTGCTGCCGATCGCCTTCCTGCGACAACTCATCCGCTTCTATGGCGACTCGATGCAGATGCTGGTCCCGAGCTATCTCGAATTCTCGATCGACAAGCTCACCAAGGAGCAGCAGAAGTTTCGCGACCAGTTCGCCTCGGCGCTGGGCGTCGGCGCCGGCCCCTTCGCCGAGCCGACCCGCGCCGCTTTTCAGTCGCTCGAAGAGCAGGCGCGTAAGAACATGGCGGTGTTCCGTCAGGCTTTGACCATGTTCAACCCCTTCGGCGTGCCGACGGAAGGGATGACGACAGGCCCGACCTTGGATGAGCATGAGGCGGGCGCCCATAAGGAAGGCGACGTCGCCGATTTGAAGCGCCAGCTCGATGAGCTGAACAAGCGGATCGATAATCTGTCGAAGGGTTGAAAAGTACAGCGTAGCGCTGGGTTTCTCCTTTTCCCGCAAGCGGGAGGGGGAGAGCCGCGAATTTACGTATTAAACCTGAAGTGCATCACGTCGCCGTCGGCGACCACATATTCCTTTCCCTCCAGCCTTAAGCGGCCGGCGTCGCGCGCGCCGGATTCGCCCCTGTTCGCAACATAGTCGTCATAGGCGATCGTCTCGGCGCGAATAAAACCCTTCTCGAAATCGGTGTGGATGACGCCCGCCGCCTGCGGCGCGCGCACGCCTTTCTCGATGGTCCAGGCGCGCGCCTCTTTCGGGCCGACGGTGAAATAAGTGATGAGATGGAGAAGGTCGTAGCCGGCGCGGATGACGCGGTTGAGCCCGGGTTCGACGAGGCCGACGGCTTCGAGATAGTCCTTCTGCTCGCCCGACGGCAGCACGGCGATTTCGCTTTCGATCTTCGCCGAGACGACGACCGCGGCGGCATCTTCTTCAGCCGCGCGCTCTGCGACTTTCGCCGAATGCGCGTTGCCTTCTGACGCCGACGCCTCTTCGACATTGCAGACATAGAGCACCGGCTTCGACGACAGCAGCCCTAGACCCGCGAAGTCGGCGCGCTCGTCGTCGCTGACCTTGGCGAGGCGGGCGGGCTTGCCCTCGCGCAGCAACACAAGGCAGCGGTTCATCAGATCGACGAGCGCCTTCGCCTCCTTGTCGCCGCCCTTCGCCTTCTTCTCCATCGCCACGACGCGCTTCTCCAGGCCTTCGAGATCGGCGAGCATCAACTCGGTCTCGATCGTCTCAATGTCGCGGATCGGGTCGACGCCGCCCTCGACATGGGTCACGTCGCCGTCCTCGAAACAGCGCACGACATGGGCGATGGCGTCGCATTCGCGGATATTGGCGAGGAACTGGTTGCCGAGCCCTTCGCCCTTGGAGGCGCCGCGCACGAGGCCGGCGATGTCGACGAAGGTCAGCCGGGTCGGGATGATCTCCCTTGAGCCGGCGATCTGCGCCAATTCCTCGAGCCTCGGGTCGGGAACGGCGACTTCGCCGACATTGGGCTCGATCGTGCAGAAGGGATAGTTCGCGGCCTGCGCCGCGGCGGTCTGGGTGAGCGCGTTGAAGAGGGTCGACTTGCCGACATTCGGCAGGCCGACGATGCCACATTTGAAGCCCATTTCCGTCCCGGTATTCGATTGCCTGTTGCGGCGCGGTATGCGGGGCGGCGCGGCAAAAGGCAAGCGCCCGCTCGACGCCTGTCGCGTCGCGCCGCGTTAAAGTCGGCAAATGACGGCGCCAAAGGAATGGAGTATGCGGAAATCCGAATAGGGCGCGGGTGATTCTCAACGCGCCCGAAGAGGCGCATCGCGACGCGATGCGCGCGACATGGCGCCAGAATGAAGAAAAGCCTTTCCGCTTGCGGCCTTCGCATCCTGCTTGCGGCGCTGTTGGCGGCGGCAGCGACCGCCGCGCCTGTCCGGGCGCAGACCGAGGCGCCAGAGTCGGCGCCTGCGCCAGCCCAATCAGCGCCCGCGCCGGCGCTCCCTGCCGCGCCCGCGCCGCCGCCCGCCGAACCCGCGCCGTCGCTTTCGCCGCCCCCGCTCAGCGCCGCGCCCGAAGCGCCGTCGCCGCCGGCGACTCCGGCGCCCGCTCAAGCCGCGCGCAAGCCAAAGCCGAAACCCGCGCCGCCACGCGAGACGGCGCTTTCCGACGATCCGACTCCGGCCTTGCAGCCGCAGACCTTTTACACCACCGCGAAAGCGGCGGATCGCTACCGACAGATCGTCGATTCCGGCGGCTGGCCGATCGTCGGCGCCTCGCTGAGGCCCGGCTCGAAAGGACCCGCGGTGTCGACGCTGCGCCGGCGCCTCGCGGCCGAAGACGACAGTATCGCCGATACGGCGAAGCCGAAATGGGACGCCGATCTCACGGCGGCGGTGAAGCGCTTCCAGTTTCGCCTGGGACTCAAACAGACCGGCGTCGTCGCCGGCGCGACGCTGCGCGAACTCGACGTGCCGGCGGAGACAAGGCTGCTTCAACTCGACTCGACCGCGCGGCGGCTCAACGCGCTCGAATTCGCTTTTGGCCCGCGCTACATCGTCGTCAATATTCCGTCGACGGCGGTCGATGCGGTGGAAGATGATCGCGTGGCGCGCCGCTACGCCGCGATCGTCGGCGATCTCGATCATCACTCCCCGGAGCTGCAGGCGCAGGTCGTCGCGGTCAACATCAATCCGACATGGACGGTGCCGGCGTCGATCGTCAAAAACGAGATCGCGCCGAAAATGGTGAAGGACCCGTCCTATCTCAAGCGCTCGCATTTTCGCGTGCTCAACGCGCATGGCGAGGAGGTTGATCCGCGCTCGGTCAACTGGGCGAGCGAACGCGCCGTCCAATACACGCTGCGTCAGGATTCCGGCGCGGGCAATTCGCTGGGATCGATCCGCATTTCGATGCCCAATCGCTATTCCGTCTATATGCATGACACGCCGTCGCGAAACCTCTTCGCCAATGATTATCGCTTCCTGTCGCATGGCTGCGTGCGCGTGCAGGGCGTCGTCGATCTCGCGGCCTGGCTGCTCGACGGCGAATCCGGGCCGTTGATGAGCGAGGATGAGATCGACGCCAAGATCAAATCGGGCGAGCGCGAGGACGTGAAGCTAACGCATCGCGTGCCGGTGGCGTGGGTCTATATGACCGGCTGGGCGTCGGCGGACGGCGTCGTGCATTTTCGTGACGACGTCTATCATCTCGACGAAGTGGGCGAAGTCGCGGAACGGTGACGTTTTGTTGATATGAACGGCCCAACTGTCATTCCCGGTGGACCGAAGATCCGACTGGGAATCCAGAGTCGCAACAAGGGTCATGGATGTCGCTCTGGATTCCCGATTGCGCGCGATGCGCGCGTCGGGAATGAAGTCAAATGGCTCGTTGAAATTCGTATGAGGCTTAGAGCGTCAGGCGGTAGCGCACGAAATCGTCGGCTTCGACGAAGGCGTCGTAGAGTCGCCGCGCGCGGTCGTTGCCGGCTTTCGTATGCCAATAGAGTCGCGACCAGCCGTGCGCGCGGCCGAGATCGATGAGGTCTTGAATGAGCGCGCGCCCGACGCCTCCGCCGCGAAGGCTTGGATCGACGAAAAGATCTTCGAGGTAACAGATCGGCGAGGACGTCCAACTGCTGTCATGCAGCGCCGAGACGGTAAAGCCCGCGACGCGCCCTTCGATTTCCGCGATCCGTCCGACCAGCGCGGATGTTGGATCGAGCAGGCGGCGCAACGTGTGTTCGGTCACTTCTGCAGGCACGGAGGCTTCATAAAAATCATTGTAGCCCGCCCAGAGCCTTCGCCAATCTTGCGCGTCGGCTTCTCGAATATCCCGCACCAGCGTCATTCGTCTTGCGCTCTCGCGCTCTCATGCCAGCCGCGCAGCAGATAATGGGAGAGCGCGGCGAGCGCGCCGTAGATGGCGAGGCCGCTCAGCGAAATCAGCGCCAGCGCGGCGAACATGCGGGGAATGTCGAGACGAAACCCCGCCTCGACGATGCGATAGGCGAGGCCGGTTCCCTGTCCCGAGGCGCCGGCGGCGAGTTCGGCGACGATCGCGCCGATCAACGCCAATCCGCCGCCGATGCGCAAGCCGGCGAGGAATTGCGGCAGCGCCGAAGGCAGCCGCAGATAGATCAGCTTCTGCCATGGCGACGCATGATAGAGGTCGAAAAGATCGCGCAAGCCGAAGTCGACCGAGGCCAATCCGAGCGACGTATTCGACAGAATCGGAAAGAAGGCGACGAGAAAGGCGCAGACCAGCACCGCATTGCCGGGTTGCAAGTAAATTAGCAGCAAGGGCGCGATGGCGATGATCGGCGTCACCTGCAGCGTTATGGCGAAGGGCAGCAGCGCGCGCTCCAGCCATTTCGATTGCGCGATAAGCAGCGCCAACGCCACGCCGCAAATGGCGGCGATCACAAAGGCTTCGAAGGTGACGCCGAGTGTCACCATCAGCGACGAAAACAGCAGTTGGCGATCTTGGACGAGCGTGGCGAGGATGACGGAGGGCGCCGGGAGAACATAGGGCGGGACGTTCTTCCACCGCACCAGCCCCTCCCACAGGGCCAGCGTCGCGAGGAAGACGGCGATCGGCGCGCCGATGTCGCGCCACTGGATCGCTTGTCGCTCGCGGATCATGCCCGTCTTCATGGCGTCGCCTGTTCGATGGCGAGTCGAAGCGCCTGCGACCCTCGACGGCATATGTCGGAGAACGTCTTGCTCGATCGATAGTCGTCGTCGCGCGCGATCGCCGGGTCGATCTCGATCTCGTCGATCACGCTGCCGCCGCGCCGCGACATCACCATGATGCGGGTCGATAGATAGGCGGCTTCAAACACCGAATGGGTGACAAAGACGATCGTTGCGCCGAGCCGGCGCTTGAGCGCGAGGAGATCGTCGTTGAGCTTGAAGCGCGTCACTTCGTCCAGCGCCGCGAATGGTTCGTCCATCAAGATCAGCGCCGGCCGCGTCACCAGGGCGCGGGCGATGGCGCAGCGCATCCTCATGCCGCCGGAGAGTTCGCGCGGCGGCGCGCGCGAGAAATCCGCTAGACCCACATGCGCGAGCGCCTCTTCAACGCGCGGCGCCGCCGTTTCGCGCGTAAGCCCGCCAAGCCGCAGCGGCAAGAAGACATTGTCGAAAACGCTGGCCCAAGGCAGTAGCGTTGCGTCCTGAAAGACGAAGCCGATATTGTTCTTGATGTCTGGCGCGCGCCAGTCGATCGAGCCCGCTGTCGGGCGCGCAAGTCCGGCGATCAATCGCAAGACCGTCGACTTGCCGCAGCCCGAAGGACCGAGCAGCGTCAGCGTCTCGCCTGCGCGCACGTCGAGGTCATAGTCGGCGAGCGCGACGAGTCCGCTCGGGAAGGTTTTGCCGACGGCGCGCAGCGAAACCAGCGCGGGCGCCGTCCGTTGCGATTTCGCGTCGTCAAGTCCGGTCATGACGGCGTGCTCGGCGTCATTTCGGCCGCGGCTCCATGCCGACCTTCTTGCCGATGAAGCGCAGCGTATAGCCGTGTTTATAATCGAGGGCCGCCGGAACGACTCCGGCTTTCGCCATCTTGTCGAAAAAGCTCTTCATCCGCGCGTCGGTAATCACACCGACGCCTTGCGTGAGCGCATCGCCGGAATCGACGATTCCACGCTCCTTCATTTTCGCGATCGAATAGGCGATCTGGCCGTCGGTCATCTCCGGATTGTCGCGCTTGATCAGGGCGTTTGCCGCGGCGTTGTCGCCATCGAGATAATTGCGCCAGCCGACAATCGAGGCGTCGACGAAGCGCTGCACGAGGTCCGGCGTTTTGGCGATCGTATCGGCGCGGGTCTCGACCGTCGTCGAATAGCCGTCATAGCCATAGTCCGCCAAAAGAAAAATGTTGGGCGTGAAGCCGCCCTGGCGCTCGATCGCGTAAGGCTCCGAGGTTACATACCCTTGCTGAATCGAATTCTTGTCGGCGAGGAAAGGCGCAGAGTTGAAGTTGTAAGGCCTCACATTTCTGTCCATGAACCCATAGGCCTGTTTCAACCATTGCCAAATCGAGACGCGCATGTCACTCGCGATGAAGGCCGTGGCCTTGGGCAGGTCGTCGAAGCGATCGAGGCCGACGCCCGGATGTGACATGAACATCATCGGATCGCGCTGAAACATGCTCGCGACGGTGACGACCGGCACGTTCTGCTGCACCGATTCAAACATTTGGATGGTGTTGGCGCCCATCGCAAAGTTGACTTTTCCTGCGGCGAGCAGGAGGCGTGCATTGAGCTGGGGCCCGCCTTGCAGAATGGTCACGTCGAGTCCGTGGCGCGCATAGGTGCCGTCGGCGACGGCCTGATAGAAGCCGCCATGCTCGGCCTGGGCGCGCCAATTGGTGGCGAAGCTGACCTTGTCGAGCGCAAGTGAAGGCGCTGCGAAGATCAGCGCGATCCCGACACATATGACTTTGGCGAAGGCGCTGCGCGCTGTCACGTTTTGCTCCCATGGCAGGTAGGTTCTTGAAGTCGCGTCATCGCTCTGAAGCCCGGACACGGGCCGGCGATGAAGCGCCGCAGAGAACGATAGCCGAGCGCGCGGCGCCAGTGAAGCGCGATCTATCGCTTGCGCTATTTCAAGGACGAGCGGCGCGCGCCCAAGGAAACGCGCGACGCTCCGCCGATCAAGTCGACGCGGCCTGAACGGCGTCCTGCGCCTGGGCCGCGGCGACGCTGCGCGCGCCGGGCTTTAGCGACTTGATCTGATATTCTTCACATTGCGCGCTCAAACCGGCGAGGCCGCCATACAACTGTTCTGTGTCGCCGTAGCCGATCGCGGCGAAACGATAGATAAGCCGACGCACGAGGCTGGCCTTCAGGAAATAGCCGGAGTGAACGTCGACTTCGCGCCGGAGGTGGATATAAAGCAGGCGCAAATGTCCAAACCAGGACAGACTCGGCGCCTTGCCGCGCGTCGCGTCGGTCACGACTCCCTTGCCTTCGTCGTCGATACTGTCGGTGCAGTCGAAATAGGTCAGCCTCTGCGCGAAGGATTCTTCCGACTGGGCGGCGTCGATCTCCGCGTAAAGCTGGTAGAGCGTGCGAGAGCCGACGCGCAGATTGCCAAGCGTCAGCTCTTCCGAAATTCCCCATCCCGTCAGCACGCCGACATTGCCGAGCCGGTAACCGAAGTTTCGACTCTTGGTGGGCAGCGAAAAGAAATTCGCCGTCGTCGAAATGTCGCGCAGAATTTCGTCGCCCTCGTTGGAGAAGAGATGCGCTTCCTGAAAGCGGATCAATGACGAATGCAGCGCGTTGCTTCGGCCCAGCAACAGGACCTCCGCCGGAATGTCCGGCGAGACCAGCACCAGTCGGCGCAAGAGAAAGCTCTTGCCGATCTTCGATCTGATTTCGCGCCGTTCGCGCTCTTCGTCGCTCCCTGGCATTTCGACGCCGCGCATGGCGGCGATCGCCTCGCGCGAAAACACGTCGGTCAGAATGCGCACGGCGTTGGTGACGACGAAGGCGCCCATGCTGTGGCCGATGAAGGAAAGATCGATCCGTCCCGAGAGATCGTCGGCGCCGGCGGGCCTGGCGTTCGGCGGTTTCGACAATTTGTCGTCGATTTCGCGAATGAGATCGACGAGGTCCGGCACGCCGTAATTCGTCGCCCGATAGACGTCGCGAAAATAGACGACGAGCCGCAGCAGAAACAGCGTGATCGGGATGACGGCCATTATCGCCGTCACGGCGGTCACGACGACGCGCGCGAATTTCCACCAATCGCAGATTTCAAAATGGAAATTCACCAGATAGACCGCGACCAGCGCCACGAATAATACGCCGAGGAGGAAGATCGGCGCGGCGCTCAAACCGCTGCGCCAGGGCGTGCCCGCTCTTTCCGACGGCCAACGATATCCTATGCAGACGAGGCCGCGCTCTCGAAGCTCGTCGTCTTCATTCACCGCGACGAACGACCGCCGATAGGTCTCGAGGGCGCTGTCACGTGGCGTGTTGAAGCCATGCACGGTGATGAGCAGTTTGGGCTTTTTCTGCTTCGCCAAGGTCGCGACGATTTCATCGATCGTCGAAGGCTTGCAGTATTCAGGCGTCGGCAGGTCGTTTTTCTTGTCGTCGAAATTTATCGGCGCGGTGCTCTCGACAAAGAAAGCCGGCGTGAAAGCCTTGCCGTCCTGCGCCGCGACATCGACCTCATAGGTCGCCAATTCCTGAATTCTGGCCATGGAACCGCTCCGAATTTTTCGTTTGAGCGACAATCCTTGGGTGAGGACAATCCTTGGGTGAGTATGAGTCTGGCGCAGCATGCCCCAGGCCCGCGTGTGCGACAGGTCAAGGCGGCATCCGCCTTTTTTGTGAAGTCCGTGTGTCGGCCAAGCGCCGGCGCTGCGCCGCGCTAGCCGTTCGCGGCGCGGTCTGCTTTCCAAATTCCCCAGCGCCAATAGAGGAAGATGAGCGAAAGCAGCCAGAAGGCGATAAAGCCGTCCGAAAAAATCGTGAAGAAATTATAGGGCGCGAAATCCCCTTCGCGCAGCGTCTGCACGACATGGCCATAGGTCGCGCCGAGCAGGAAGAAGGACCAGCCGAGCCCGGTCGCGATCCAGAACGAGCCGCCGATCCACAGGCTGAGAAAGCCGAGCATTCCCCATGCTCCGTCGTGAAATCCAACCTCGAACTGGAACGGGCTTCCCGGCGGCCAGCCGATGCTCTTCGCCGTCGCGTCGGCGAAGAAAATATGGGGAATGAAGCCGAAAAAGAAGCCGACGACGCCAACGTCCAGCGCGAGGGCGTAGAGCATCAGCAGGCGAACGACGCGGGCGCGAGTCCTTGGGACTTTGCTCAGCGCCAGATGAACGAGGGGCAAGAGCACGCTCAGCAGCGCGATGACGATCATGATCATGATGAATGGTCTCCGGGCGTAATCTTGGGACGGTTGAGGCGTTGGCGCGGACCAAGGGTCCATTGTATGGGCTTTGGCGCGAAAACCACCCGCCAAGCCCTACCCCCCGCCGGACGACCCATCCCGCCCCGAATCGCGCTAAGATCGCTCATGGCTACAAAACCTGACCTTTTCGGCGGCGCGCCCCGCAAGGCGCCCGCAGCGAAACCCGCCGCAAAGCGCGGGCCGGCCGAATATTCAGCCGCCTCGATCGAAGTGCTGGAGGGGCTAGAGCCGGTCCGCCGGCGTCCCGGCATGTATATCGGCGGCACCGATGAGGCGGCGATGCATCACCTCTTCGCCGAGGTGCTGGACAACGCCATGGACGAGGCGGTCGCCGGCCACGCCACCTTCATCGAAGTGACGGTGGAGGCTGACGGCTGGCTGTCGGTCTTCGACAATGGCCGCGGCATCCCCGTCGATCCGCATCCGAAGTTCCCAAAGAAATCGGCGCTGGAAGTGGTGATGACCACGCTCCATGCCGGCGGCAAATTCGATTCAGGCGCCTATCAGACGTCCGGCGGTCTCCATGGCGTCGGCGTCTCGGTCGTTAATGCGCTCTCCGAGAAGCTCGAAGTCGAGGTGGCGACCGGCGGCGAACTTTACCGGCAGGAGTTTTCGCGCGGAGAACCGCTCGGCAAGCTCAAATCGCTCGGGCGCATCGCCAATCGGCGCGGCACCAAGGTGCGCTTCAAGCCTGATGCGCAGATTTTCGGGGCGGGCGCGCATTGGAAGCCGGCGCGGCTTTTCCGCATGTCGCGCTCCAAGGCCTATCTTTTCGGCGGCGTCGAAATCCGCTGGCGCTGCGATCCCGCGCTGATCGAACCCGGCGCGGATACGCCGCATGAGGCGGTGCTGCGCTTTCCCGGCGGCCTGAAGGACTATCTGGCGCGCGAGACGCACGGCAAGGAGCTCGTCACGGACCAGCCCTTTATCGGCAAGATCACGCGCGAAGGCGGACATGGTTCGCTCGAATGGGCGGTCTCCTGGCTCGCCGAGGATGACGGTTTCGTCCACTCCTATTGCAACACCATTCCGACGCCGGACGGCGGCGCGCATGAAGCGGGATTTCGCGCCGCGCTGTTGAAGGCGCTCAAAGATCACGCCGAGCGCGTCGGCCAGGCGAAGCGCGCCAAGGACATCGCCGCCGACGATCTCATGGGCCAGTCGGCCGCGATGATCTCGGTCTTCATTCGCGAACCGGAATTCCAGGGCCAGAACAAGAGCCGGCTGATGAGCGCCGAGGCGTCGCGCATCGTCGAGAGCGCGGTGCGCGACGCCTTCGACCATTGGCTCGCGGGGGCGCCGTCGCAGGCCAATAAGCTCTTGGATTTCGCCGTGGAGCGGGCCGAAGAGCGCCAGCGCCGCCGCGCCGAAAAGGACATCGCCCGCAAGACCGCGACCCGTAAGCTGCGGCTTCCCGGCAAGCTCGTCGACTGCGCCAATAATTCGGCGCAAGGATCGGAGCTGTTCATCGTCGAAGGCGATTCCGCCGGCGGCTCGGCGAAGGAAGCGCGCAATCGCGCCACCCAGGCCATCCTGCCGCTGCGCGGCAAGATTCTGAATGTCGCCTCGGCGACGAAGGACAAGCTTCTCGCCAATCAGCAGCTCGCCGACCTCACCCAGGCGCTTGGCTGCGGATTGGGCGCGCATTACCGCGACGAGGACCTGCGCTATGAAAAGGTCATCGTGATGACCGACGCCGATGTCGACGGCGCCCATATCGCCTCGCTGCTCATCACCTTCTTCTACCGGCAGATGCCGCGGCTCATCGAAAACGGCCATCTCTATCTGGCGCAGCCGCCGCTCTACAAGCTGACGCAAGGGGCGAAGACGGTCTACGCGCGCGATAATGACCATCGCGATGAATTGATCGCCAAGGAATTGACTGGAAAGGGAAAAATTGAGACGAGCCGGTTCAAGGGGCTGGGCGAGATGAGCGCCGCCCAGCTCAAGGAAACGACGATGGACCCCGGAAAGCGCACTTTGCTCAAGGTCGTCGTCGAGCCGGACGACCGCGAGGAGACCGCCGATTGCGTCGAGCGGCTGATGGGCAACAAGCCGGAAGCGCGCTTCGCCTTCATTCAGGAACGCGCCGCTTTCGCGACTGAACTGGTCGATATCTAGCCTCTCGCGTCCGGGCCCGTCCGGGAGTATGCTGTTGGCCTCCCAAGAGATGACAGGCGCCGCGTGACCGACACGGAAATTCGCCCAGAAAACGACGACGCGCGCAGCGCGCGGTCGTTCTGCGACGAGCAGGCCTTCGCTCTGGAGCGGATGCAGCTCGCGCTCGACGCCGGACGCACCGGCATCTGGGACTGGAATCTCCTCACCGGCGAGGTGCATATCGACGAGCGTGTGCGCCGCCTATGGGGACTGCCCGAGGGCGTTCCGGCAAGCTTCGAGATTTTCCGCAGCGCGCTGCATCCGCAGGACAAGAAGCGCACCAAGGAGGCGGTCGGCGTCGCGCTCGACCCCAATCACGAAGGCGATTACGAGATCGAATATCGCGTCATCGGTCAGACCGACCGCATCGAACGCTGGGTCTCGGTGCGCGGCCGCACCTTTTTCGAAGATGGCCGGGCGGTGCGCATTCTCGGCACGGCGCGCGACATCACGCCGCGCAAGCAGCGCGAGCAGCATGTGCGGGTTCTGCTGCGCGAACTCGTGCATCGATCCAAAAATCTGCTCGCCGTGGTGCAGGCGATGTCGCGGCAGACGGCGGCAGGCTCGCCCTCGCTTGAGGAATTCCAGCGCAAATTCGCCGCCCGTCTGCAGGCGCTGTCGATGGCCCATGATCTGCTCGTCTCGCAGGACTGGCGAGGCGCCTCGATGCGCGAACTGGTGCGGGCGCAGCTCGCCTATTGCATGGATACGCCTCGAGGCGACCTTTCAAGTCGCGCCAAGATCGATGGCCCCAAAATCATGCTGAAGCCAGAGGCCGCGCAGAACATTGGGCTTGCCCTGCATGAACTCGCGACCAATGCGCTGAGCTATGGCGGTCTGTCGCGGCCGGATGGGGCCGTCTCGCTGAGCTGGCGCTTCGAAGACGGTCGGCTCAACATGGAATGGCGCGAGAGCGGCGGTCCGGCGGTGGCGATGCCGCCCCGCGAAGGCTTTGGCCATAAGGTGATCAAACGCCTTGTCGCCCAGGCGCTCGATGGAACCGCGACGCTGAATTTCCCGCCGGAGGGGTTGATCTGGACGCTGTCGATTCCGGCGAGCTACGCCACGGTCAGGGACGAGCAGGCGTAGCGCCGTGTTGCGCGCAAAAGGCTTCATAATCTTCCGCGTTCTGTCGGGCATAGAGAATGGCGAAGGATGCGAGCGCGTCGTCGAAGGCTTCGCTCTTGCCCATATAGCCCGCAAGAGTCATGGCGTCAGCGGAACGGGCATGGGCGCGCGCCAAGGTGCGACCGCATAGTTTCGCATAATCCAGGAGGTCGTGATTTTGCAGTAATTCCGTCAGCCCGCCCAATCGTCGCGTCTTCAGCTGGCGCATATAGAATTCTCGCTTGGACGCCGGGTCGCGCATCGGCCCTAGAAAAATATCCGACGCCGCCTGCATCATGCGCTGCCCCTCGACGACGCGCGCGCCCTGCGCGCCGGGCCAGGCGCCAAGGCCGAAGCGTTCCAGCACCGAGCGTTGCGCCTCCTTTACCTGAAGGAACAGCGGCTCCTCGTCCGGGCTCATGAACAGCGCGATCGTGCAATAGGTGCCGACGCTGCCGACGCCGACCGCCTTGAAGGCGATGTCGGCCAAATGGTAGCGGCGCAACAAGGACGCGACTTGCGGCGGCAAATTCGCGAAGGCGGCGGCGATAAGCCCGTCGACGTCGAATCGGTTGGCGGCGTCGTCATCGAGGTGGAAGAGCCGCGGGCGCTTGTCTTCGATTCGACATTCGCCGTAGTCGTCCTGCGCGACTTTCGGAAAATTGTCGGCGAAATCGTCTTCGCTTTGACGCGCCGACGCCACGGCGCGCACCGCCTGGTGGAGAACCCGGTTGCGAAGCTTCGCGACCACATCGCGCAGCGGCACGCGCATGTTCCAGGCCTGGAGCGGCGTCAGGCTCGCCAGTTCAGTCACGGCGCGGCGGTAGGCCTTTACCGCGCCACGCGCCGCCGCTCGCGCGCCGCGTTCGCTTTTGCCGACGCCGAGCGCCGCAAGGACGACGCTTGTCGCGAAGCGGCGCAAGTCGATCGTGACATCGACATCGGGCAGCGTTTCGTCGAAATCATTCACGTCGAACAGCGCCTGTCCTTCTGGCGAGATAAAGGCGCCGAAATTCATCAAATGACAGTCGCCGCAAACCTGCGCGCGAATGCCGGGCGCCGGCTGGGTCGCAAGATCGGCGGCCATCACGTCGGCGGCGCCGCGCAGAAAGGCGTGCGGCGACTCCGCCATGGATTTGCGACGAAGCCAAAGCAGGGATTGGATTCGATCCCGCTCGGTCTCGGCGATGATCGCGAGGACGTTTCGGTTTGCGGCAGGCGTAAAGTCCGCGAGCGTTTCGCGCGGAACGATCTGGCGCAGAACCTTCCCGGCCGCGTAGCGGGTGCGACGGTCGGGGCCGCGCTGATCGACGCCGGTCCGCGTTTCGATAGTCATTGTCGGCAATCCTTAAAGAACGAACCAAGCAACAATGGCATAAAGCATCGGCCGGGTCAGCCTGGCGATCACCCCAGAAAATCGATCAGCGGGCCAATCAGCGGCGCGTCGGCGGGCGGCATCGGATAGTTGCGCAGCTCGCGGGCGCGCGCCCATTTCACCGCCTGTCCCTCCGCCGGACTGACAAAACCCTCCCACTTACGGCAGACGTAAAGCGGCATCAGAAGATGGAAATCATCATAGGCGTGGCTGGCGAAGGTCAAAGGCGCGAGGCAGGGCGCGCAGACGCGCACGCCGAGCTCCTCTTCGAGTTCGCGCGCCAGCGCATCTTCCGGCCGCTCGCCGGGATGGAGCTTGCCGCCGGGAAATTCCCATAATCCCGCGAGCGCCTTGCCTTCAGGCCGCTGCGCGATGAGCACGCGATTGTCGGCGTCGACGAGCGCCGCCGCCACGACGAGAAGGATATTCACGGACGCGCTCAATTGCCGGAGAGAACGACTTTGACCGGGCCGTTTTCCTGCCCGGTGAGCGTCACTTCCTGATACATCGCGCCGCCTTCCGGCGTCGTCGAATTCTTCGGCTTCCAGATCAGCTTGGTGGTGAGATAATAGCGCCCGGGCGCGACGTTCTCGAAGGTGAAGCGGCCATCCGGGTCAACCGTCGTCGTGCGGGTGAGCGAAGCGTATTGCGTGTCCGGCTCGCTGTCCGGAACCGACGCGGCCGGCAGAAATTTCACCGAGCCGTAAAACTTCTTGATTCGTTCCTGCGCGTAAGTCGTCGCCGGGATGAGCCTTACGGTTTCGCCGGCGGCATAGCGCACATTCGATTTACCCGAGCCGTCCTGCAGAAAGGCTTCTCCGGCGATGACGCCTCTGCCGGGCGCTCTGACGTAACTCACTTGTGTCGAATCGAATTCGAGGCCGGACGTAGGACCGCGCGCGGCGTTGCACGCCGAAAGCATGGCGAGGGGCGCCACCGCAAGAAGTTTGACCAAACGCATGCGCGCAACGCTCCACGACGAACGCCGATCGCCAACCTGTGCCGGCGCGGCGGCGCTCGGGCGCTTGGCCGGCAAGGCGGCTTCGGCGAAGAGATAATCTAGCACGTCTAAGGCCCTCTTGACGACCGCGACGCTTCCCGACCGCTTGGCCGCGAAAGCGACAGCGGAACGCCCGCAGGGCTGCAAGTTCTCACGCGTCGGACAGATTTTGGCGCAATATCAAACTTCTCACGCGCCTTCAAAAAAGCTTCGGCGTCGGCCCCGCGTCCTTCACCATATACGCAACAATTTGCGCCGCGACAGAGCGCGGACGGCGCGCGTAATCGCGGCGCGACCCCAGCGATGCGCGATCAGCTCCGGTAGTCGCCGTTGATTGCGACATATTCCTTGGTCAGGTCGCAGGTCCATACCGTCGCCGCGCCTTTGCCGAGACCGAGATCGACATTGATGACGATTTCGTCGCGCTTCATGATCTGCGAAACCTCCGCTTCGTCATAGCCTGGATCGCGCAGCCCCTTATGGGCGACGCGCACGCCGCCGAACCAGATCGCGAGCTTGTCGCGGTCGGCCTTTTCGCCGGCCTTGCCGACCGCCATCACGATGCGGCCCCAATTGGCGTCCTCGCCGGCGATCGCGGTCTTCACCAGCGGGGAATTTGCGATCGAAAAGGCGACGCGCTTCGCCGCCTTGGCGCTCTCGGCGCCGGTCACCGTCACTTCGACGAATTTGCGCGCGCCTTCGCCGTCCTTCACCACTTGGTGGGCGAGGTCGAGCAGCACCGCGTCGAGCGCCCGCTTGAAATCCGCGAGCCGCTTGTCGCCCGCCTCTTCGATTTTCGGCGCGCCGCGCTTCTTCGCCGCGCCCGTCGCGAACAGCAGCAGCGTGTCGGAGGTCGAAGTGTCGCCGTCGACGGTGATCGCGTTGAAGCTTTTCTTGGCGCCATTCTCCAGCATCGCCTGCAGCGCCTCCGCGCCGATCGCCGCGTCGGTGAAGACGAAGGCGAGCATCGTCGCCATGTCGGGCGCGATCATCCCCGCGCCCTTGGCGAAGCCGCTGATCGTCACTTCGACGCCGCCGATCGTCGCCGTGCGCGTTGAAAGCTTTGGATAGGTGTCGGTGGTCATGATCGCGCCCGCCGCGTCTTGCCATGCGTCCGGCCGCGCGTCCTCAACGAGCTTCTCCAAGAGCCCGTCGAACTTATGCGCGTCGAGCGGTTCGCCGATGACGCCCGTCGAAGCGAGGAAAATCTGGCGTTCGGGCGCGCCCGTCGCCGCGGCGGCGAGCTTCGCCGAGAATTTCACCGCCTGCGCGCCGGTCTTGCCGGTGAAGGCGTTGGCGTTGCCCGAATTGACCAGCAGCGCGCGGGCCTTGCCGCCCTTCAATTTGTCGCGGCACCAGTCGACCGGCGCCGACGGACATTTCGATTGGGTGAAAACGCCCGCGACCGTCGTTCCAGCATCGAGCAGGGCGAGCATCACGTCGGTACGCCCGGCGTAGCGCACGCCGGCCCCGCCGACGGCGAAGCGCACGCCCTCAAGCGGCGGGATTTCGGGGACGGATGTCGGCGCGAGCGGGGAGACCGGGGCGTCGTGAGCCATTGCGAAGCCTTGCAAATCGGAGTGGACCTGGGCGGGTTTGACGGCGCTTCAGGTCCACGTCAAGGCTTCGTCGCGAAGCGATTCTCGTTTGGCCGAAAATCCTCGCGTCAATAGAACAGAAGCGCTTCGAGGCTACTTCTTCTTGGGCGGTTCGGCAGGCTTCGCGCCCGGCGAGCCTTCCGCCGGTTGATCCGCGCGCTCGATCTTGGCGCCGTCGCGCAATTTCATGACGAGTTCGCTCTGCGCCTTCTGCACGACATAGCGGGCGACCTGATCCTTGACCTGATCGAGCGGCGGAAAAACCTTCGGGCGCTTTTCGTCAAGCTTGATGATGTGCCAGCCGAACTGCGTCTTGACCGGCTCGGAAATCTGGCCCGGCTCCATCTTCGCCGCCGCCTCGCCGAATTCCGGCACCATGCGATCCTTGGTGAACCAGCCGAGGTCGCCGCCCTTGGCGCCCGGATCCTTGGAGAGCTCGGTCGCGACCTTGCCGAAATCCTCGCCGCCCTTGACGCGCTTCAGCGCCGCCTTCGCTTCGTCTTCGGTCTGCACCAGAATATGATGCGCGTGATATTCGGTTTCCGGCTTCTGGTTTTTCGCGGCCTCGTCATAGGCCTGCTTGATCGCCGGTTCGGTCGCCGCCTTTTGGGCGACGTTGCCGAGCAGAGTCTCCATCAGCGCCTTGTCGCGCAGATAGGCCAGCTTCTTGGCGAATTCCGGCGTTTCGGCAAGCTTGTCGGCTTGCGCCTGTTGCACGACGAGCTGCTCATCGATCAGGAAGTCGAGCACATAGGACTCGCGCGCCTTGCCTTCGAGCTGCCGCGGAATGGCGGGGCCGAGATCCTCCAGCGCCAGCTTCAGGTCCTCGTCGGTGATCTCGACGCCATTGACCTTGGCGAGCGTTTTCGCCGCCGCCGCCGTCGCGCCGGCGCTCATCGCCAGCAGGGCGGCTAGCGCGGTCGCGCTCAGCGCGGCGCGGGCAAGGGAACGCACATTCTTGCGGGCGTGAGACATGATCTGCTCCAAAAAAGGGCCAGGACGGGCTTGAAGAAAAGCGGCCGTCGCCGCCAGAGGGAAAGCTCCTGCGCGAGGAATCCGGCGTATCTATGCCCGAGCGGCGGGTTCTGCAACTCCCGCTTACGCTGAAACCGGGCGCTCGGCGACCTCGCCGACGACGCTCGTGAAAATTTCCCTCGTCCGTTTCTGGGCGTCGTCGAGCAGGGCTTCGAGATTGGAAAGATCGGGCGCGTCGCCGACCCGCAGCAGCAGCTCCGTCAAGCCGCGCGGCGCGTCGGCTGGACGGAACGCTTCATCGATGGCGAGCCGCATCAATTGGGTCAGGCCCTGATAGAGCTTTGAGGCCTCCGTCAGCGCTTCGGCGCGGCCGGAGTCGAGAAAGCCTGCGTCCAAAAGAAGCTGCAGGGCGAATGTTGTGGTCGTCGAAAAAAGCGCGGGATTCTGGGGCCCATGGAGCAGCATCAGATATTGGGCGATGAACTCGATATCGACGAGGCCGCCGGGGACCTGCTTGACCTCCCAGGGGCTTGCCGACCCCTTTTCCTTTTCGATCCGCAGCCGCATCGACAGCACGTCGCCCTTCAATTTCTGCGGGTCGCGGGGCGTCGTTAAAGCAGCGCGAATCGCCGCTTCGACGCGATCGGCGAAGGCCGCAGGGCCGGCGACGACTCGGGCGCGGGTCAGCGCCATATGCTCCCAGGTCCAGGCCTCATTGGCCTGATAGTCCGAGAAGGCTTTGAGGCTAACCGCGAGCGGGCCGCTGTTGCCTGAAGGCCGCAGGCGAAAATCGACCTCATACAGCAGACCTTCCGCCGTGGGCGCGGAAAGGGCGCTGATCAGCCTTTGGGTGAGGCGGCCGTAATATTGCTGGGTGGAGATCGGCCGTTCGCCGCCCTGCGATTCCGCCAGCGGGTCGGCGTCATAGAGCAGCATCAGGTCGAGGTCCGAGGCCGCCGTCATTTCTCGCCCGCCGAGCTTGCCCATGGCGACGACCGCGGCCGCGCCGTCCTCGATCGTTCCATGCGCTTTCGTAAATTCGTCGCAGACCAGCGCGAAGAGTCGGGAAATCAGGGTTTCGGCCAGTCGCGTATAGGCGACGCCGGCCTCCGCCACCGAGAGCGAGCCGGTCAGGATGCGCACGCCGATAAGGAATTTCTGCTCCTGTCCGAAAATGCGGGCGCGATCGAGCGAATCTTCATAGGAGCGCGCCTCCGCGAATTGCTCCGCCAGCCGATGATCCAGCGCCGCCTGCGACGGCATGTTTTCGAAGAACGCGGGTTCGAGCAGCGCATCCAAGACTCGAGGACGGCGCGAGATGGTCTCGGCGAGCTTCGGCGCCGCGCCCATGATCGCGGCGAGCAGATTGAGAAGGCGCGGCTGCGACGCCAGAAGCGAGAAGAGCTGAACCCCGGCCGGCAGTTTCGAGATGAGCCTGTCGAAGGCGAGAAAGCCGGCGTCGGCGTTCTCGGTCGCGGCGATCGCTTCGAGCAGAATCGGCGTCAGCTCGGTGAGGCGTTCGCGGGCGATGGTCGAGCGCGTCGCGGCGTAGCGGCCGAAATGCCAGCCGCGAATGGTCGCGGTCACCGTCTTCGGATTCGCAAACCCCATTCCGGCGAGCGTCTCGATCGTGCCGGGATCGTCATCGTCGCCTGTAAAGACGAGATTGCCGGCCGACGAGGTGAGCTGCGGCGCGCTTTCGAAAAGCCTGGCGTAATGGCTTTGCACCACATCGAGACGCTCCACCAGCGCTTGCGCGAAATCATCATAGCCGGCAAAGCCCATCATGCGCGCGATGACGGCGACGCCTTCTGCAGTTTCGGGGAGCGTATGTTTCTGCTCATCGGCGATCATTTGAATGCGGTGCTCGACATCGCGCAAGAAGAGATAGGCGTCGCGCAGATCGTCGCGCGTCAGCGGCGCCACCCAGCCGCTTTCGACGAGCTGGTCGAGCATGGCGAGCGTCTCGCGCCCGCGCAGCCGCCGATCGCGGCCGCCAGTGATGAGCTGCTGCGTCTGCACGAAGAATTCGATCTCGCGAATGCCGCCGCGACCGAGCTTGATATTGTGGCCGACGACGGCGATCTTGCCATGACCCTTATGCGCGTGAATTTGCCGCTTGATCGAATGCACGTCGGCGATCGCGGCGAAGTCGAAATATTTGCGCCAGATGAAGGGGGCGAGCTCCTGCAGGAATTGTTCGCCCGCAAAAATGTCGCCGGCGACCGGCCGCGCCTTGATATAGGCGGCGCGCTCCCAGTTCTGGCCCATGCTTTCGTAATAGCTCAGCGCCGCTTCGAGCGGGATGGCGATCGGCGTCGCGCCGGGATCTGGCCGCAGTCTTAAATCGGTGCGAAACACATAGCCGTCGGCGGTGCGCTCGCTCATGATTTTCACGATCCGCTTCGTCAGTTTGACGAAGAAGTCGACGTCGTCCGATGGGTTGGCGAGCCGCGCGCGCGAACGGTCGAAGAAGACGATGAGATCGATGTCGGAAGAATAATTCAGTTCGTATGCGCCGCCCTTGCCCATGCCAAGAAAAATCCATCCCGATCCGCGTTCGGGATCACGCTGGTCGGCGAGTTCGATTTTGCCCGCAAGCGAAGCGGCGCGCAGCGTGAAGCGAATGGCGGCGGAGAGCGCGGCGTCAGCGATCCGCGTGAGCGCGCCCGTCGCTTCCGGCATCTCCCAGACTTTGAAAAGATCGGCGAGCGCGATGACCAGCGCGGCTTCCTGCTTGACGAGACGCAAGAGACGCATCAGCTCGGCTTCGTCTTGCGTTTCGATGTTTTGCGCCGATTCGATGAGGGCGTCGATGCGTTGTGCGGGATCGCTCGCGAGCGCTCTTGCGAGCCGCGCCGGATCGCGCGCCGAAAGGTCGGTCAGATAGGGCGAAGAGCCGAAGACGCCGAGCAGCAGATTGCGCGCCTTCGGCCGTTCTCGAAAGAGCGTAGCGAGCGCGCCATCGGCTGCGCCGTCCTTCTCCAAGACGCGCGCGAGCGCCTTCTCGGCCATCTCGGCGTCGAGAGGCGCGATGAAGACCCTGGCGCGGTCGAGAAGGTCGTTGGCGTCCGGCGTCAAGGCGCCTCGCTCTTGCTGCTGCTTCGAGAAGCGGCTTTGCGCCGCGATATAATCCGGCTATGCCCGTAAATCAGCTTTGGGAGTCAAGATGCGATACGTCAATGGAAATAGGAGCCGGACCCCCGTCCTTTCTTCCTGAGGCGCTCGCGAAGCACGCGTCTCGAAGGACGAGGAAGCTTTTCGGAATTGTTGGAAAAAATGGTCAGGGAGTTCATGTCGCAAGAAGATGTCGCGCAGTTGCTCGCCCGCATCGCCGAGGCTTTGGAGCGCCTCGCGCCGGGGAAACCCGACGCGCCCCGTTTCTCCGTCGCCGAGGCTTTCGTCTGGCGCGCTTCGGGCGGCGCGTTCCATCCTGTGCAGCGTGTCAATCGCGTCGATCTTACGCTGCTCAAAGGCGTCGATCGCCAGCGCGACATGCTCTTCGCCAATACGAGCCGCTTCGCGCAGGGGCTTCCCGCCAATAATGCGCTGCTTTGGGGCGCGCGCGGCATGGGCAAATCCTCGCTCGTGAAATCCATTCACGGCGCGCTCGCCGAACAGGGGCTGAAGCTTATCGAAATCCATCGCGAGGATATTGAAGCGCTGCCAGCGCTGCTCGGCGCGTTGGCGCGGGCGCCGTTTCGCTTCATCGTCTTTTGCGACGATCTTTCCTTTGACGGCGCGGAGACGAGCTACAAGGCGCTCAAGACCGCGCTCGAAGGCGGCGTCGAAGGGCGGCCCGACAATGTGCTGTTCTACGCCACGTCAAACCGCCGCCATCTGCTGCCGCGCGACATGATGGAGAATGAAAGCGCCACCGCGATCCATCCCGGCGAAGTGATCGAGGAGAAAATCTCGCTCTCGGATCGATTCGGATTGTGGATCGGCTTTCACAACTGCAGCCAGGACGACTATCTGGCGATGGTCTTCGGCTACGCCGAGCATTTTGGACTTGACGCCCCAGAGCCGACGATCCGCGCCGAGGCGCTGGAGTGGTCGATCACCCGCGGCGGGCGCTCCGGCCGCGTCGCCTGGCAATATATTCAGGACTTGGCCGGGCGTTTGGGGAAGACGCTGGGATAAGCGTTTGGCGTCATCGCTGGCAGGACGCCGGCCCGGCGAGGTTCCGGCGCCGGCGCATCAATACGGCCGCTCCGGCGTGCATTCCGCGGTCGTGCATCGCGGCGCGTAGGCGTAGGGAATCATGGCGGCGACGAACAGCAAGCCGCCCATGATGACGATCGCCAATTTGTAATTCATCGCGGTGCTCTCCGACAGCGTTCTGTCCTTCGACTTTGGTCGGAAAATTCCACGGCGGCGGACGCGCGTCTGTGACTTTGTCTTCCTCGCCGCTCGGGAGAAGCATCAAAAATTAAATCGTCTTTCCTTTGAACCGGCAAAAATCCTCGATGATGCAGCGCGGACATTCGGGCTTGCGCGCCTTGCACACATAGCGTCCGTGCAGAATGAGCCAGTGATGCGCGTGCAGCAGATATTTTTCCGGCACGATTCTTTCGAGTCCCGCTTCGACCTCTTCTGGCGTCTTGCCTTTCGCCAGAGGCAGCCGGTTGGAGACTCGAAAAATATGGGTGTCGACCGCGATCGCCGGCTCATGGAAGGCGACGTTGAGGACGACATTCGCGGTCTTGCGGCCGACGCCGGGGAGCGCCGTCAGCTCCTGGCGCGTGCGCGGAACCTCGCCGCCATGGCGCGCGACGAGCAATCGCGACAGGGCGACGATGTTTTTCGCCTTGGCCCGAAAAAGGCCGATGGTCTTGATCAGGTCGCGCACCCGCTCCTCGCCGAGCGCCGCCATTTTGGCGGGCGTGTCGGCCAGGGCGAAGAGCGCCGGAGTCGCCTTGTTGACGCCGGCGTCGGTCGCCTGCGCCGACAGCACGACGGCGACGAGCAGCGTGAAAGGATTATTGTATTTGAGTTCGCTCTTGGGGTCCGGATTGGCGGCCGCGAGACGCGCGAAAATCTCGTTGACGCGGACGGCCTCGGCGGCGGTCGGCCGCCGACCGGCGCGCGCTTTTTTGCCGACGCCGGCGCCACGAGTGTTTGTTTCGGCCATGGGGGCGTTATAACTTCAAGAATCTGGGGGAGAAAGCGCCGGCAGCAAGAATGTCCGACCCCTTCGAACATAAAATTTATGAAGCGCGGCTGACGCCGCACCGGTCGATGACCAGGCACGCCTTCTATGCATTTTTCATGATCTTCTGTTGCGGCCAGGCTCTGTTCGCGCTGCCGTTCTTTTTCATGGGCGCTTGGCCGGTCGCCGGCTTCATGGGGCTCGACGCGCTGGGTCTCTACATCGCCTTCCGTCTGAGCTCCAATGCCGCCCGCCGGCAGGAGACGCTCGATCTCACCCCGCTCGAACTCGTTTTTGCGCAAATCGGCGCGCGCGGCCAGCGCAGGGAATGGCGGTTCAACCCGTCCTGGGTGCGGCTCGAACAGACCGTGCATGAGGAATTCGGCACCGAGCGGGTCGAGTTGGTCTCGCGCGGCGAAAGCGTCGAGATCGGCGCCTTTCTGGGGCCGGACCAGAAGGCGGAACTGGCGCGCGACCTCACTCGCGCGCTCATCGACGCTCGGACCGGCCCGCGTTTCAGCTAACCGCGCTGGCTGAGCATGGCGTCCGCGTCTCGCATCAGCCGCGCCTCGTGACGCTTATAGTAACGCCACATAATGATCAGGCCGAACGCCAGGCCGCAGGCGAGGGCTGCGGCGATCGGCGCTTTGATCCTTTCGAATCCCGCGGTGAGGCCATAGGCGCCATAGCCGAAGGCGCAGGCCCAGACGACGCCGCCCGTCGCGTTGTAGACGAAGAAGCGGCCGAGCGGCAGATGATTGGCGCCGGCGAGCGAGGCCGCGAGAACGCGCAGCACAGCGAAGAAGCGTCCGAAAAACACAATGGCGCCGCCCCAGCGATAAAAGAGATATTGACCGAGGCGCAATTTTTGGGGCCCGAGCCCCACATAATGGCCGTAACGTTCAAGCAGCCTGGTTCCGAACTCCCTGCCGAGCCAATAGCCGATATTATCTCCAACGATCGCGCCAGCGGCTGCGGCGACCACGACATTTTCGATCGCCATCGTCTCCGAGAGGCGCGCGAAGATCGCCGCGCCGACCAGCATGGTTTCTCCCGGCAGGGGCAGGCCGGCGCTCTCTAGCGCGATGACGACAAAAATCGCCCAGTAGCCGTAAGTCGAAAGGATCGACGCGATCTGCGCCTGATCGAGGAGATGGGTCATCCACTGTCAAGCAAGACTTGGTTCGCCTGTTCTTCATTTAGGCGCAAAAATGCTAATGGCGACGTCGCCGCGGCCACGTCGCCATTATTTGGAAGCGCTGGGCTCGAAAAGGCGCGGTCAGTGATACCGCAACGCGTTATCGCGCCCGGCGCTGAACGCATAGGGCGGCGTCGCGGCCATTGTCTCGCTGTCGAGAAAGAAGGGATCGCGCTCCAGCGCCGCTTCGAGGACCTCGCGCAGCCCTCTGAGCAAAGGCTGATCGTCGCGAACCACTCTGACGCGCAGCGCCTCTTGCGCCGCTTTGTCGGAACGGCTCGCGAATTCGTGGACCGCCAACACGACATATTTGCCGACGCTGAGGCCTTTTTCGCCGGCGGCCACGCGCACGCGCTCGGCGACATGGCCGCCAATGCAGGACAACGCCGCCTGAGCGACCTTATCGTTAGAGCAGGAATTGATCAGATCCGCGATGACCATGACGTTCCTCCGCCCCTGCCTCCGCCCGTGAATGTTCCAGTTTCCCGGAACCTCTTTCTGGTCGCGGTATGTCCCACGACTCGGTTCCTCGTCGCGCTTCAGCGGCGCGTTCTCCCGCCAAGCTATCCACGCAAGCTGAATGTCGCCTGTATAAGAATTGCTGAAAACGTCTCATCGCCACTTTGGATGAGCGCCCAATGCCGACTAACAAGGCTGACGACGCAAGCGCCGAGAGAGCTTCGCTCCCCATGCCGTGCGCTGCTGTCCTTCTATACGAAAGCCGTGACAGCTTCGCGACGTTAGTTCGCAGGCATATCAATAACATATCGATTAGCCGCGCTGAGGCCACAGCCCGGCTCCATACTCAACTCGCGGCTCGAACAATGGTTCCCGAAGGCCAAAAAATTCGTAGCTGCGACGCAAAAATTTTGGGCGCCAAGAATCGCCTCACCAACTGCCGACATTTGGCGCGGAGACCCAGGGTTCGGTCGGCGGCAGCGGCGCGCCTTGTTGCAGCAGCTCAATCGAGATCATGTCCGGCGTCCGCACGAAGGCCATATGGCCGTCTCGCGGCGGACGGTTGATCGTCACGCCGGCCGCCTGCAGTCGGGCGCATACCTCGTAAATATTCTCAACCGCGAACGCGAGGTGGCCGAAATTCCGCCCGCCGGCATATTCATGCTCGTCCCAATTATAGGTGAGTTCGACGAGCGGCGCGTGTTTTTGCTTGGCTTCGGGGGCGTCCTCTGGCGCCGCGAGATAGACGAGCGTGTAGCGCCCCTTGTCGTCTTGCGTGCGGCGCACCTCCTTCAGTCCGAGAATGTCGCAAAAGAATTTGAGCGACTGGTCGAGGTCGGCGACCCGAATCATGGCGTGGAGAAATTTCATTTGCGGGCTCCTATCTGATGGTTTGGCGATGATTCTATCATTTGAGCGGCGTCGGTTTGCGCCCTTGTCGGCCGCTTGCTAGAGGGCTGGCGTTTATTAAATGGAATGGCGTGGTGCGGTGACCGAACCCCAGCCCCTGCCCAAAGCGGCGACGAGCGTCAAGCTCGCGGCCGCCAAGGCTTCTATCGCCGCGAGCGCTGTTCTCGCGGTTGCGAAGCTCGCCGCCGGCCTGTGGTCCGGCTCGCTCGCCTTATTGTCGGAATCCGGCCACGCTTTCGTCGATACGGGCGCGACGGCGCTGACCTTTTTCGCGGTGCGCGAAGCGGAGAAGCCGGCGGATGAGGAACATCACTACGGCCACGGCAAATATGAGGCGCTCGCCGCGCTGATCGAAACCGGCTTCCTTTTCGGCCTTGCATTGTTCGTCGTTGGCGAAGCCTGGCGTCGCCTCAACGAGAAGAATGTCGCAATCGACGTCGGCTGGCCGATCTATGGCGTGCTCGTCGTCTCCATCGCGATCGATTACGTGCGCTCCCGTCAGTTGAAACGGATCGCCAAGGCTGAAGGCAGTGACGCGCTCGCCGCCGACGCTCTGCATTTTGCGAGCGATCTGGTGTCGTCCACGCTGGTGCTGCTCGGTCTTATTGCGGCGCATTACGGGGTTGAGCGCGGCGACGCGCTTGCCGCTTTCGGCGTCGCGGCGTTCATCGCGGTCGCCGGTTTCCGGCTGGGCCGGCGCACCATCGACACGCTGCTTGACGCGGCGCCGCGCGAATTCGCGCCTCATCTCAGACGCGCGATCGCCGATGTGCCGGGCGTGATCGCCATCGATTCGCTGCGCCTGCGCACCATCGGCCCGGACATTGTCGGCGAGGCGACGATCGGCGTGGCGCGCGGATTGCGCGTCGAGCAGGCGGCGCGGATCAAATCGGCCGTCGCCGACGCGATCGCCGAGGTGACGCCGCGCGCCCGCGTCACGCTGTCGGTCGAACCGCAGGCGCTCGATGACGAGACGATCGCGGAGCGCATCCTGCTCGTCGGGTCGCGCCGCCATATTCATGCGCATCACGTCATCGCTCAGCAGATTGGCGGCCGCCTGTCGATCGGCGTCGACATCGAACTCGACGGCGCCATGCCGCTCGGCCGCGCGCATGCCATCGCCGCCGATTTCGAAAACGCCTTGCGCGACGAATTCGGCGCCGACACTGAAGTCGAGACCCATATCGAACCGCTCGAAACGCATTTGCTCGCAGCCCAAGCCGCGAACCATTCGGTCGCCGACGCGATCGAAGCGGCGCTCGCCCGCGTCGCCGCTCAGACCCATCCGCCCGCGAAGATGCAGGACGTTCGGGTCCGCCAAACCGCCGGCGGCTTCGTCGTCAACTTCCGGTGCCGAATTGACGCCGATGAATCGGTGCAACACGCGCACGACGCGCTGGATGAAATCGAGCGTCGGACGCGCGAGGAATTTCCCGATATTTTGCGCATCGTCGGCCGCGCCGAACCTATTGACCGCTAGGCCGTCGCGATAGCCAAGGACGCGCGCTTCGTCTATGAAATAGCTATGACGCAGGAGCCGGACGCCGCCGCAGACATCGCTTCGATGCCTTTCGAACAGGCGATGCAGGAACTCGAACGCATTGTCGCCGATCTGGAGAAGGGCGCGGTGTCGCTGGATGAGTCGGTGAAGCTTTATGCGCGCGGCAAGGCGCTGCAGGCGCGCTGCGAGACGCTCCTTGCCGAGGCCGAAGCCCGCATCGAAAAAATCACACTTGGCGAAAATGGCCAGCCGACCGGAGTCGCGCCCTTTGACGTGGAGTGATAGTCTGCGCCGATCTAATTTTTGATTTGGACGGGGAAAATTGCCATGGCTAAGAAGCTGGTCATTTTCTGCGACGGCACATGGAACAAGTTGACCGAGCGCAGCACTAATGTTTTGCGGACTCTTCAAGCCATCGAGAGCAGCGACGCCGCCGGCGACGCCCCGCAACTCATGCATTACATCGCAGGCGTCGGCACGCGGCGCGGCGAAAAGTTCAAGGGCGGAACGTTCGGCTATGGAATCTCAAACAACATCAAGGACGCCTATTCCTTCCTCGTGAGCAATTACGAGGAAAATGACGAAGTCTATCTTTTCGGCTTCAGCCGGGGCGCCTTCACGGCGCGCAGCATCGCGGGGCTGGTGCATAATCTCGGCATTCTGAAGCGATGCAAAATGCCGTTGGTTTCGATCGCCTATGATCATTACAAGGACAAGTCTGAAGGCTGGAGGCCGAAAGGGGCCGACGCTGAACAGTTTCGACGCGACTATTGCCATCCCTGGCCGATGAAAATCCGCTTTCTCGGCGTATGGGACACGGTCGGCGCTCTCGGCGCGCCTTACGGCGAATTCCTGGGATATCTCGTCGACAAATTGTTCGGGTGCAGTTTTCATGATGTGACGCTGAGCGAGAGCGTCGACAGCGCCTATCACGCCCTGGCGGCCGACGAGCGCCGCTGGCCGTTCCGTCCGACCCCGATCGAACTCACCGACTATCATCGCCGGCGAAACGAGAAGAATTTGGCGGAGCGCGGATTCCCGCTCTACAAGCAAAAATGGTTTCCTGGCGTGCATTCCAATGTCGGCGGCGGCTACAGCCGATATGGGTTGTCGGATTGGGCCTTGGAATGGATGGTGGAATGCGCGCGCATGAACGGACTGAATATCGCGCCGCTGGACAAGGCGGAATTTTCGAGGGATCGCCTCTTCAAAAAAGATTATTCAGAACCCATTGAGAAGAGCCAGACGCTCTATTACCAGATGCTGACGGCGGCCTTTGTCAAAGCGCCCTCGCTTGTTGGCATCAAGTCAGTCTATCCGCGCTGCGACTGCGAACTCGCCAAACACCTCACTTGGCGGGGCGAATATATTCGTCCGATGGGACCCGACGACGATATCGACGCGGTGCTCGAAAAGCGGAAGGTCGATCAGGCATACGACAAAATGTGGAGCGATCTCGAAGCAAGCCGACCTCGCGGCGCTTGACGAGCGCTGCAAGTCAATCCGCCGATTCCTGTCGCGACCCGAGTCTCGCTCCCTCTCCCGCGAAGCGGGGGAGGGGGCGCTCCGTCGTTACGGGCTCTCATCGATCGGCGATCAGGAATGCGCCGCCGACCTTCTCTCCCCAGCGAAGAGCATGGGCGCCGCCTGCCGCATCGGGACGTATAAAGCCTTGTGACGAAGTTGCGTCGCTCGGAAGGCGCGCCGACGCCGCGTCCGCCATAAAAATTACGCGCCGGGCGGGCCGGTTAACCTTCGGAAAGGGCGCAAGTTAACCCATGTTCCTCCAAGCTTAATCCGGGACGGCGCGCAGGCGTCGCGGCCGACGCGATGCTTGAGAAAAAATCCTTGTATGACAATAGGATATTCGACCGTATCAAATTTTACGCATATTCCTAGCGTAAAATTATACTTACCAGAAAGCAGAGAAAGTCTGAACGGTTTCGCATAAAATACGGCATAAATACTTTCATGGACGGCAAAACAAGAAAACTAACCTCGCCTCATGTCACGGAGGCGGGTTATGTTGGGCATCGTCGGCAAAGCGGTTATGGCTCTCGGGATGGCGGGCGCGGCGCTCGTCGCGATCAATGCGAAAAGCTTCGCCGGATCGGAAACCGCGACTTTTGCGACGATTGGCGTGGAAACGAGCGTGCCATACGGCTGGGTGGATTTCTGCCAGCGCTATCGCGGCGAATGCCAGGACGACGAAGCTGCGCCGCAGGACATCGAACTCACCGCCGCCGTCTTTCGCAAGATCGCGCGCATCAACGCCTGGGTGAACAAGAACATCGATCCGATCGCGGATGCGGATCATTGGGGCTCGGTCGACCGGTGGGATTATCCCAGCGACGGCCAGGGCGACTGCGAAGATTTCGCCCTGCTGAAGCGCCGCATGCTGATCGAGGAAGGCTTTCCCAGGCAGGCGCTGCTGCTCACGGTGGTCAAGGAAAAGAACGGCGACGGCCATTCGGTGCTCACGGTCAAGACCAGCCGCGGCGAATTCGTGCTCGACAATCTTTCCGACGAGATGCGGCCCTGGACTCGCGCGCCCTATCGCTTCGTCAAGCGGCAGTCACAGCATAATCAGAACGTCTGGGTGGCGATCGGCCCGCCGACCAGCGCCCCGCTCTACGTGTCGCGGTGAGGAGAGGGCGCTCAGCCGATCGGCGTCAGCCCCTTCGCGTAGCGCCGGCCGTTCTCCACATAATGTTTCGCCGAGTCGAGATGGCGGGCGCGGGCCGCCTCGTCGAGGGTGCGGATCGCCTTGGCGGGCGAACCGACGATCAGCGAATAGTCGGGAAATTCCTTGCCTTCGGTCACCAGCGCATTGGCGCCGACGAGGCAGTTCGCGCCGATTTTCGCGCCATTGAGAATGGTTACGCCCATGCCGATCAGGCTCGCCTCGCCGATGACGCAGCTATGCAGAATGACGCCATGGCCGATGGTGCAATCCGGCCCGATGACCAGCGGGTAGCCCATGTCGGTGTGGAGGATGCTGTTTTCCTGAATATTGGTGCGGGCGCCGACCGTGATCCACTCATTGTCGCCGCGCAACACGCAGCCGAACCAGATATTGGCGTCCTCCTGAAGTTCGACCCGGCCGATGACATGCGCGCCGGGCGCGACATAGAACCGGCCGGGGGCCGGCAGGCGCGGCGCGATTGCGTCGATCGTGTAAAGCGGCATGGGCGAAGCCTCCTTGAAAAGAGGCGGGACATTGCCATTTCCGGCGGTTCGCGCGCAATGGCGCAGCGCCCAAGCCGGCCCGATCTCATTCGGAAGTCACGGAAATTTAGACTATAAGCGGGAGACTAGGTTTGGTATGGCCGGCTGGCGCGCGGTTGGCGGAAATATCGCGCGACAGCCGCTATCGGAGGACGCCACTGAGCGCCATCATGTTGCGGGATCGGGTGCGGCTGGCTGGCGTTTCGGCGGCGCGGGCGGCGGGAGCCTTCGCGCGAGGCGCCGCCGCGCCCTACCACCTAATGAAATCAATGGCGATCACGCCGCCGGAGCGGCTGCGCATCGCGCCTCCCGACATCAGAACCACCGACTCGACCGTCGCCGATCAGATTTACGCCGGCTATTTTTCCTTCGAAGGCAAGACCGTGCAGGCGAGGAGCGTATCGCCTTTTTTGGCGATCGCGCCCTCCGAGGGCTGGCGGCGCTCGCTCGCCGGTTTCTCCTGGCTGCGTCATCTGCAAGCCTTCGACAAGAAGGTGGCGCTCGCCACCGCGCAGGCGCTCGTCGCCGACTTTCTCTCTCTTCCAAAACTGCCGCCCGACGATCCGGCGATGGAGCCGGCCGTCGTCGCCCGGCGTCTGCTTTCCTTTCTCTCCCAGTCGCCGACGCTGCTCGACGGCGCCGAGGCCGATTTCTACGACGCCTTCATGCTGGCCCTGGCGCGCAAGGCGCGGTTGCTGTGGCGCGCCTTGGCTGGCGGCGGCGCGCTCGGGTCCGATCGCCTGTTCTGCGCCGTCGCGCTCGCTGAATTCGCGGTTTGCGCCGACACCGGCCGCAAGATCGCGCCGCATGTGTCTCGCGCGCTCAACGCCGAGCTCGACCGTCAGATTCTCATCGACGGCGGCCATGTGAGCCGCAATCCGCAGGTCGCCGTCGATCTGCTGCTCGACCTTCTGCCGCTGCGGCAGGTGATCGCGGCGCGCGGCCTGCAGACCCCGCCCGCCGTCCTGCGCGCCATCGACCGAATGATGCCGATGCTGCGGATGCTGCAGCATGGCGACGGCTCGCTGGCGCTGTTCAACGGCATGGGCGCGACGGCGCTGGATCGGCTGGCGAGCGTGCTCGCCCATGAGGACACGCGCGGCGCGCCGCCGGTCAACGCGCCTTACGCCGGCTATCAGCGCGTGGAGGCGGGCGACGCGCTCGTCATCGTCGACGCCGGCGGGCCGCCGCCATTCGAATTCTCGCTCTCGGCGCATGCGGGCTGCCTGTCATTTGAGTTTTCGATCGGGACGGAGCGCGTCGTCGTCAATTGCGGCGCCCCCTCGGCGCCCCATTTGGAAGCCCGCGCGCTGGCGCGCGCCACCGCCGCGCATTCGACTCTCATTGTCGGGGATCGCTCCAGCGCCCGCATCGCGCCGCAAAGCGCGCCGCGCCGGCGCGCCGGGCGGGTTCTCGCCGGCCCGCATCATATCGAGGTCGAGCGCCGCCGCCTCGAAGACGAAACGACGCTTATGTTGTCGCATGACGGTTATGCGCGTGATTTCGGCCTCGTCCACACGCGCGAACTGACGCTTGCGGCGGATGGATCCGCGCTTCTTGGCGTCGATCGCCTCGTCGCGGCGGAAGGCGGGGCTAAGCATGCGGAAGCAGGCGATGTCGCCGTTCGCTTTCACCTTCACCCGCGCGTCGGCGTTGCGCCTCGCGCCGACGGCGCGATCGAACTCAATCTCGCCAATGGCGAGATTCTCGTCTTCGAGGCGCAAGGCGTCGTTCCCGAAATCGAGGACAGCATTTTTTTCGCCGCGCCCGGCGGCGCGCGCAAATGCGCCCAGATCGTTTTGCACGGAACGGCGGCCGCCGGTGCCGAGATCGCATGGAGTTTCCGGCGGCGCGCCGGCGGGCAGGTTTCTTCCACCCGACGGGTATGATAAGCGCGCGGCGCGATTTTAGGAGTATGCAATGCCCGTCGATTTGCGCCGCGTGGCGCGCGCGCTGATTTCGGTTTCCGACAAGACAGGCCTTGTCGAATTCGCGCGCGTTCTGGCGGCGCATGGGGTGGAGCTTGTCTCCACCGGCGGCACGCGCAAGGCGCTGACTGAGGCGGGGCTCGCGGTGCGCGACGTCGCCGATCTCACCCAGTTTCCGGAGATGATGGACGGGAGGCTGAAGACCTTGCATCCCAAGGTGCATGGCGGCCTTCTGGCGATTCGCGAGAATCCCCAGCATGAAGCGGCGATGCTGGCGCATGACATTCAGCCGATCGACCTTCTCGTCGTCAATCTCTATCCCTTCGAGTCGACGCTGGCGAAGGGCGCGCCCTTCGAGGAATGCATCGAGAATATCGACATCGGCGGACCGGCGATGATCCGCGCGGCGTCCAAGAATCACGACGATGTCGCCGTCGCGGTCGATCCCGATGACTATGCCGCGCTGATCGAGGAACTCGAGGCGACGAAGGGCGCGACGCGGCTCGCGACGCGTCGGCGGCTGGCGCAGAAGGCCTTCGCCCGCACCGCCGCCTATGACGCCGCGATCTCCAACTGGCTGGCGCAGGCGCTTGACGAAGCCTCGCCGCCGTGGCGCGCCTTCGGCGGTCGTCTCGCCGAGCCGATGCGCTATGGCGAAAACCCGCACCAATCGGCCGGCTTCTATCTTTCCGGCGAAAAACGGCCGGGCGTCGCCACGGCGCGTCAACTTCAGGGCAAGCAGCTCTCGTATAACAATGTCAATGACACCGACGCGGCCTTCGAATGCGTCGCGGAATTCGATCCGACGCGGACGGCGGCCGCCGTCATTGTCAAACATGCCAATCCCTGCGGCGTGGCCGAAGGCGCAACGCTCGCCGACGCCTATGTCAAGGCGTTGCGCTGCGACCCGGTTTCAGCTTTTGGCGGCATCGTCGCGCTCAATCGCCGGCTCGACGCAGAAGCGGCCCGAGAGATCGTCAAGATTTTCACCGAAGTGATCATCGCGCCCGACGCCGACGAGGAGGCGATCGCGATCATCGGCGCCAAGAAGAATCTGCGTCTGCTGTTGACCGGCGGTCTGCCCGATCCTCGCGCGGCGGGCCTGACCTATCGATCGGTTTCGGGCGGCTTCCTCGCGCAATCGCGCGACAACGCGGTCGTCGACGACATGAATCTGCAGATCGTGACGAAGCGGCAGCCGACGCCGGAAGAACTCGCCGATCTTAAATTCGCCTTCCGTGTCGCGAAACATGTGAAGTCGAATGCGATCGTTTACGCGAAAGGCTGCGCGACAGTCGGCATCGGCGCCGGTCAGATGTCCCGCGTCGACTCTTCGCGCATCGCCGCGCAAAAGGCGCAGGAGGCCGCGCGCGCGGCGGGTTTGACGGAAAGTCTCGCGAAAGGGGCTGTCGTCGCCTCCGACGCGTTTTTTCCGTTCCCCGATGGATTGCTGGCGGCGGCGGACGCGGGCGCCACCGCGGTCATCCAGCCCGGCGGCTCGATGAACGATAAGGACGTGATCGCCGCCGCGGACGCGCAGGGCCTTGCCATGGCGTTCACCGGCGTTCGCCATTTCAGGCACTAGCGCTGTTCGAGACGCTCGGGCTAAACTGTCCGCCGGACGCCGGAAAGGAAGTTCCAAAATGCGTAATTGTTTGAAACTGACCTTGGGTCTCGCCTTGATATGTGCGCTCGCGTCGAGCGACGCGTTGGCCAAACCGCGCAAGCCCGTCGCGACAGGCCGGGTTACGGCGACGCAGGGCGACGATTTCGCGATGCCTCTGCCGCATGATCTCACGACCAATAAGGATTGGCTCGACGACGGCGCGGGTTCGGCGGCGCAGGGCAATCTCCAGCCCAATCGCTACGCCAACGACAACTACTTTCTCGAGCAGCAGGATTTCACGCTGCAGGATCCACAGCGCTACAACGCAATCGGCCAATATTTCGATTACGGCTGGTGAACCAGGTTGAAGCCGAATGAAAAAGGCCGGCGCGCGCTGGCCGGCCCTTTCTGAACTTTGAATGGATTCAGCACGCGGGCACGGAGCGATAGCCGATCACGTCGCCCCAGCGATTGAAGATCGGACGGCGCTCGTAATAGCAGTCCGGGCCGCTCGCGGCGGCGGCCGCCATTGCGCCGAGCGCCAGAGCGCCGCCCACGGCGTAAGGCGCCCAGCCGTAGCCATGATGATGCCACTTCGACCAGGCGAAAGCCGGCGTGGCGCTGGCGACCGTTCCGGCCAGAACCGTGGCGGCGAGAGTGACGGAAATGATTTTCTTTGAGTTCGACATGACGCTCTCCTTAGCTCTTTTTCGCATTTTTTTCTCTGCGAATGGGCGGAATGTAGAGTGCGTCTCTCGGGCTGTTCGTGCGTCGACGCACACGCCGCGACGGCTTCGTCGCTGCGCTCCTCGCGGGACAATCGCAGCGTCGTTACGCCTCGCTTTGCGCGAGCAGCTTTTGCTGATGGTCGGTCGTCAGCGCGTCGAAGATTTCGTCGAACTCGCCTTCCATCACCCGGTCGAGCTTGTAGAGCGTGAGATTGATGCGGTGGTCGGTGACGCGCCCCTGGGGGAAATTATAGGTGCGGATTCGCTCGGAGCGATCGCCGGAGCCGACCTGCTGCTTGCGGTCGTCGGAACGCTCCTTGTCGAGCCGCTGGCGCTCGGCGTCGTAAAGACGCGACCTGAGAACATTCATCGCCTTGGCCTTGTTGCGATGCTGCGAGCGCTCCTCTTGCATCATCACCACGATGCCGGACGGAATATGGGTGATGCGAATCGCGGATTCGGTTTTGTTGACATGCTGGCCGCCGGCGCCTTGCGCGCGCATCGTATCGATCTGCAAATCCTTTTCGTCGATGGCGACGTCGACGTCCTCGGCCTGCGGCAGCACGGCCACCGTCGCCGCCGACGTATGGATGCGGCCCTGCGTCTCCGTCTCCGGCACACGTTGGACGCGGTGCACGCCCGACTCGAATTTCAGCCGGCCATAAACGCCGCGACCGATGATTTCGGCGACGATTTCCTTGAAGCCGCCGAGCGCGCCCGGGCTTTCCGACACGATTTCGACGCGCCAGCCCTTGAGCGCCGCATATTTCTGATAGGCGCGGAAGAGATCGCCGGCGAACAGCGCCGCCTCGTCGCCGCCCGTGCCGGCGCGAACTTCGAGAATCACGCCCTTTTCATCCGCCTCGTCCTTTGGGAGAAGCGCCAGACGCAGGGCGCCTTCCGCCGCTTCGAGGCGTTCGCGCGCGGCCTCCGTCTCGCTCTCCGCCAGCGCCCGCATTTCGGCGTCGAGCGAGGGGTCCGTGAGCATGGCGGAAAGGTCGTCGGATTCCTTTTGCGCCGCGCGATAGGCGCGGATTCTGTCGACGACTTCGTCGAGCGTGGCGCGCTCGCGCGACAGGGCGACGAACGCCTGTCCGTCGGCGCCGACGGCGAGCTTGTCGCCGATCTCGTCATAGCGGCGCAGAATGAGGTCGAGCTTGTCTTGAGCGAACATGTGAAGGCTTCTTGGAAAAGAGTGACGGCGGTGGGGCGCGGAGCAGGAGAGGCCCGCTACAAGGGCACGCCGCGGGCGGTCGCATACTCGCGCAATTGGTCGCGCACGGATGCGCTGCCGTCATCTGACGCGAGCAGAGAGGCGAGATAGATCTGCGCCTCTTCGAGATTGAGATTGAGGATCATGGTCTTCACCGGACCGATGGCGGAAGCCGCCATCGATAGCGACCGGTAGCCGATGGCGAGCAGCGCCAGCGCCTCGAGCGGCCGTCCGCCCATCTCGCCGCACAGCGTCACTGGCGCATTTTGCCGCACGCCGGCCGCGACGATGCGCTCGAGCGCGCGCAGCACCGGCCGCGAAAGATTGTCGTAGCGCTTCGAAACCCGCGTGTTGTCGCGATCCGCCGCGTACATGTATTGAACCAGGTCGTTGGAGCCGACCGACAGAAAGTCGGCGCGCTTGGCGATGAGATCGATTTCCCACAGCAGCGACGGCACTTCCACCATGGCCCCGAACTCCACTCGGGTTGGCGGCGGATGGCGGTGGAGCGTAATGTGATTGAGCTCGCGCAGCGCGATCGCCTTAGCCGCGTCGAATTCGGCGACATTGGCGATCATCGGAAACATGATCCGCAGATCGCGGTTCGCGCCCGCTTTCAACATCGCGCGCAATTGCATGCGCAACAGGCCCGGCCGGTCGAGGCCGATACGGATCGCGCGCCAGCCGAGCGCCGGGTTTTCCTCTTCGATCTTCGCCATATAGGGCAGGATTTTATCCGAGCCGATGTCGAGCGTGCGAAAGGTGATCGCCTTGTCCGGCGCCGCGTCGAGCACAGCTTTGTACAAGCGATATTGCTCGTCCATGCGCGGAAAGCGTGGCGCGAGCATGAATTGCAGCTCGGTGCGAAAAAGGCCGATCGAAAGCGCCCCGGTCTCCTGCAGATGCGGCATGTCGATCGCGAGGCCGGCGTTCATATGCAAAGTGATCTCGACGCCGTCCTTGGTGATCGCCGGCACGTCGCGAAGCTTGGCGTATTGTTCCTGCCGTCGCGCCCGCAGCCGCGCCTTTTCGGCATAGGCGCTCTGCACGTCGGGCTGGGGACGAACATGCACTTCGCCGGTCGTGCCGTCGACGATGATCGGATCGCCGGTTTCGACGATGTCGATGAGGCCTGGAACCAGCCCGACGGTGGCGATGCCGAGCGCCCGCGCGACGATGGCGACATGGCTCGTCGGACCGCCTTCCTCCAGCACCAGACCGCGCAACCGCTTGCGATCATAGTCGAGCAGCGCCGCCGGGCCCATCGTCCGCGCGACGATAATCGCGTTTTCCGGCATGCTGTCGCGATCGGCGACATAGCTCTGGCCGGTCAACTGATGCAGCAGCCGGTTGGCGATGTCGTCGAGATCGTGCAGGCGGTCGCGCAGATAAGGGTCGGTCTGACGCTGCATGCGCGCGCGCGCGTCGTTCTGAACACGTTCGACCGCCGCCTCGGCGGTCAGGCCGGTCATCACCGCTTCGCGCAGACGGCGCACCCAGCCGCGGTCATAGGCGACCATGCGCACGGTTTCGAGGATTTCGCGTGGCTCGCCGGCGGCGATGCGGTCGCTGTGCGCGACGAGTTCGTCGATCGACTGGCGCATCGCGTCGATCGCATGTTCGAGCCTGGCGAGTTCGCCGGGCATGTCCTCGGCGACGAGCTGCTTGATGACGACGCGCGGCTCGTGCAGCAGCACATGGCCAAGGCCGACGCCTTCCGCCATCGGCGCGCCCTTGAGCGAGGCCGGGCGATAGAGCGCGAGATCGCGCGGGTCTTGGATCGCCTGCAGTTCGCCCGAGGCGATGAGTTCGGCGAGCAGCATCGCCGTCGTCTGCAGCGCCTCGATTTCTTCTTCAGAATAGACGCGGCGCACCTGGTTCTGCACGACGAGCACGCCGAGCGTGTTGCCGCCCCGCAGGATCGGCACGCCCAGAAATGAGTGGTAGGCCTCTTCGCCAGTCTCCGGCTTGTAGGAGAAGGCGGGATGTTCCTGCGCTTCCGAAAGCGCGAGTGGTTCGGCGCTCTTCGCGATGAGGCCGACAAGGCCCTCGCCCGAATGCATCGTGGTCAGGTGGACGGCCTCGCGGTTAAGGCCTTCGGTGGCGTAAAGCTCCAAGCGCTGGTCGGCGCGCAGCACATAAACGGAACAAACTTCGGCGACCATATTCGCGGCGATCTGCACGACGATCTTGTCGAGCCGCGCCTGGGCGCTGACCGGCTCCGCGCTGATTTCGCGGAGTCGGCGCAACAGTAGGCGAGGGCCGCCGAGCGCGCTTCGCATCCAATCCGTTCCCGTTTTCCCAAATTTCGGGGTGGCCTACCGCAAAAAAAACCGCCGTGCGTCCGTCGATTGCGACAGTGGCTCTCAGGCAGCGTATATTGGCGCCGTCGGCGCTCCGCAAGCGCGGCCAAGAAGTCGCGTGACGCAAGGAACATACCGTTATTGCAAAGCTTGGCGAATCGGCTTGCGGGCCGCGCCGGAAGCCTCTACCACTGGCCGACAAAAGTAAGGCGATGAATGCCCGCGCGTTTGGCGCCTGCCCTTGGCCGCGCGAAAGGCGTTTTCCGAGCTTGTGGCATCGAGAAGAGAATTCGTGCGTCTGACAAAATATCTGATCGCTCTCTTTTTGCTCGTCGCATCCGCTCCGGCCGTGGCCATGGAGTCCGTCAGAGTGCCGCAAGGCGCTCGGGCGATCGATCTCACCAATGTGGTCGAGAAACATTCCTCGCAGGGCGACCGGCTGCAGGTTTCGACCGCGCCGGGCTCGGACGGCATCGTTCGACGCATTGAGGTTGGCGCCAAGGAAGCGGGCAGCCAGCCCAATTGGATCGTTTTCGCGCTCACCAACGACACTGACGAGCAGATCGAGCGCCTCATTGTCGCGCCGCATTACCGTCTGCAGGGTTCGGGCGTCATCTGGCCCGATCTCGGCTCGACGCGCATTTCGGCGATCACCGCCAGCCAGGGATTTCCGCCGGAAGTCGTCGACGCTTCGGACGCCGACATTTTCCGGGTGACGCTCGATCCCGGAACGACGGTCACCTATGTCGCCGAGCTGCGCACGCCCAATCTGCCGCAGCTCTATTTGTGGGAGCCCTCGGCCTACAAGGACAAGGTGACGAGCCTGACGCTCTACAAGGGCATCGTCATCGGCATCGCCGGCCTGCTGGCGCTGTTCCTGACAATCGTCTTCGTGGTGAAGGGCGCGGTGATTTTCCCCGCGGCGGCGGCGCTCGCCTGGGCGGTCCTCGCCTATGTCTGCATCGATTTCGGCTTCTGGGACAAGATATTCGGCTTCGACGCCAACGCCAACAGCATCTGGCGCGCCGGCGCCGAGACGGTTCTCTCGGCGACTCTGGTGGTTTTTCTCTTCGCCTATCTCAACCTCAACCGCTGGCACGTGCGCGCCTGGCATGTCGCGGCGCTGTGGCTCTTGATCCTCCTGGACCTCGTCGGCCTTGCGGTGTTCGACGCGCCGGTCGCGGCCGGCGTCGCGCGCATCTCGCTCGCGACCGTCGCCATCGTCGGCTTCGTGCTGATCCTCTATCTCGCGACGCATGGGTTCGATCGGGCGATCATGCTGATCCCGACATGGTTCCTTCTGGCCGTCTGGGTGGCGACGGCGGGATTCGCCGTCGCCGGCTGGATCACCAACGACCTCGTGTCTCCCGCGCTCGTCGGCGGCCTCGTCCTCATCGTGATGCTGATCGGCTTCACGGTGATGCAAAACGCCTTCGCCGCCGGCGGGCTGTCGCACGGCGCGATTAGCGACGTCGAGCGCAAGGCGCTGGCGCTCACCGGCGCCAACGAAATCGTATTCGACTGGGACGTTCCGTCCGACCACATCTATGTCAGCCCCGAAGCGGAAGCGGCCCTCGGACTGGACCGCGGCGGGCTAGAAGGCGCCGCCTCGTCATGGCTCGATCTGCTACATCCTTTCGAACAGGACCGCTATCGCACCTGCCTCGACGCCATCCTCGAGCAGCGGCGCGGACGCATTAACCAGGTGTTTCGCCTTCGCGCCGCGGACGGCCACTATCTTTCCTACCGGCTGCGGGCGCGGCCGGTGGTCGGTCCCGATGGCGAGGTGATCCGCGTCGTCGGCACGCTCAATGACGTGACCGACGAACGCAACGCCCAGGAGCGGCTGCTGCACGACGCGGTGCACGATAATCTTACCGGCCTGCCGAACCGCGAACTGTTCTTCGACCGCCTGGAGGCGGCGCTGATTCTCGCGCGCATGGAAAAGGACGTGCGCCCGACAATCCTTGTCATCGACATCGACCGCTTCAAGCAGATCAATGAGCAGGTCGGCATGGCGATGGGCGACAGCATTCTGTTGACCGTCGCGCATCGCTTGACGAGGCTGTTGCAGCCGCAGGATACGCTGGCCCGGCTGTCGGGCGACACCTTCGCAATCATCCTGGTTTCCGAGTCGCATGTCGACCACGTCATCTCGATCGCCGATTCGGTGCGCCGCGCGCTCTCGACCCCGGTGCGTTTCACCGATCGCGAGATCGCGCTCTTCGCTTCGATCGGAATCGCGCTTTACGACCAGCAGACCCATCCCGGCGGCGCCGAAATGCTGGAGGACGCCGAGATCGCCATGCGCTACGCCAAGCGCACCGGCGGCAACCGCATCGAAGTGTTCCGCCCGGCGATGCGTGCGCAGCGCGCGGATCGGGTGACGCTGGAAGCCGATTTGCGGCGGGCGCTGGAGCGCGGCGAGATCAAGGTTTTCTTCCAGCCGATCGTGCGGCTCGAGGATCGCACCATCGCCGGTTTCGAAGCGCTGCTGCGATGGGATCATCCGCGCCTTGGCCGACTCGAGCCTTCCGAATTCATCCCCGTCGCCGAGCAGACCGGCCTGATCGTCGACCTCGGGCTTCTCGCGCTGGAGCGCACGGCGCGCGAACTCGCGGCGTGGCAGCGCGCGCTCGCCGTCGATCCGCCGATTTTCGCCTCGGTCAACATCTCGTCGCGCCAGCTGCTGCGGCACGACCTGCTGCGCGACGTGAAGAGCGTGCTGATGCGCAACGATATCGTCAAAGGCAGCCTCAAGCTCGAACTGACCGAGTGCTTGGTGATGGAAAATCCCGAATACGCCGCGGAGATGTTGACGCGCCTCAAGGAGCTCGGCGCGGGTCTTTCGCTTGACGATTTCGGCACGGGCTATTCGTCGCTCGCCTATCTGCAGCGCCTGCCGTTCGACACGGTCAAGATCGATCGCTCCTTTATCAAACAGTCCGGAAAGGGCGCGCGCCCGATCATTCTGCGCTCGATCATCGCGCTGGCGCAGGACCTCGGCCTCGACGTCGTCGCCGAGGGCGCGGAGACTGAGCAGGACGCGATCGAACTTTATCAGCTCGGCTGCGGCTACGCGCAGGGCTACGCCTTCGGGCGCCCGATCAGCGCCCGGGACGCAAGGCGCCTCGTCGGCGCTGCGCCGGAAGCGGCGTAGGGCAGGGATGCGGAAGCTCGAATTCTGGTTCGAGTTCGCAAGCACATATTCTTATGTCGCCGTCGAAGAGATCGAGGATAAGGCAAACGCCGCTGGAGTGGAACTGGTTTGGCGACCTTTTCTTCTAGGGCCGATTTTCGCCCAACTTGGCTGGCGGGATTCGCCTTTCAATCTTTACCCGGCAAAAGGCTCCTATATGTGGCGCGACGTCGAGCGTCTTTGCGAGCTTAAACGCATCGCGTGGCGTAGGCCGAATGTCTTTCCGCGCAACGGCCTTTTGGCCGCTCGCGTTGCAACGGCATTGGACGCGGCGGAAAAGCTGCCGGCCTTCGTGCGATCCGTTTATCGGGCCAACTTCTCTCTTGACCTCGACATATCGGAACCTTCCGTCCTGAAAGAGATTTTACGAAGCCTATCGTTGGACGAGGAAGCAACTTTTGGGCGCGCCAATGACGATGCCGTCAAGCGTTTGCTCCGAGAGCGCACGGATGAGGCAAAGAGTCGAGGCGTATTTGGAGCGCCGAGCTTTTTTGCCAAAGGGGAACTATTCTGGGGTAGCGATCGGCTGGAACAGGCGCTCGAAGCTCTTAAGGATTGAAGCGCGTGCTGCGACGCGCTCACGCGACCGGACAGTTCAGGAAATGACAAAGTCCCCTACCGAGCCTTCTCGTTCCGAAGCGCGCGCCAAACATGCGCGGCTCGGCGAGGAAATAGCCGAACATGACCGGCGCTATTATCAGGACGACGCGCCGACGGTATCCGACGCCGAGTATGACGCGTTGCGCCGGCGTTACGAGGCGCTTGAAAAGGCCTTCCCGGAACTCGCCACCGCGCAATCGCTGACCAAGAAGGTCGGCGCCAGGCCATCCGAGAAATTCGCCAAGGTGACGCACGCCGTGCCGATGCTCTCGCTCGGCAATGTCTTTTCCGACGAGGAGGTTGAAGACTTCGTCGCGCGCGTGCGCCGTTTTCTCGGCCTCGCCGAGTCGTCGCGGATCCTGTTCACGGCGGAGCCGAAAATCGACGGGCTCTCCTGTTCGCTGCGTTATGAGAGCGGCCGTCTTGTGCAGGCGGCGACGCGCGGCGACGGCTATGAGGGCGAGGACGTCACAGCCAATATCCGAACGATCGGCGAAATACCCGAAAAGCTCCGCGGCGACGCGCCTGAGATTCTCGAGATTCGCGGCGAGGTCTATATGGCGCACGATGATTTCGCCGCGCTCAACGAAAGACAGAAGGCGGCCGGCAAACCGCTCTTCGCCAATCCGCGCAACGCCGCCGCCGGCTCCCTGCGCCAGCTCGATTCAAGCATCACCGCGCAGCGCCCCTTGCATTTCTTCGCCTATGCCTGGGGCGAGATGAGCGCGACGCTAGCACAGACGCAGATGGGCGTGCTCGATGCCTTCAAACATTATGGCTTGCGCGTCAATCCGCTCACCAAAATCTGCGCCACCGTCGAAGACATGCTCGCGCATTACCGCGCGATCGAAGCGCAACGCGCAACGCTCGGCTATGACATCGATGGCGTCGTTTACAAGGTTGACGATATCGGCTTGCAGGAGCGGCTCGGATTCATCTCGCGCGCGCCGCGCTGGGCGGCGGCGCATAAATTCCCGGCCGAGCGCGCGACGACAATCCTGCGCGACATCGAGATTCAAGTCGGGCGCACGGGCGCGCTGACGCCGGTCGCTCGGCTGGAGCCGGTGACCGTCGGCGGCGTCGTCGTGTCGAACGCCACGCTGCACAATGAGGACGAGATCGCGCGCAAGGACATTCGCATCGGCGACACGGTCGTCGTGCAGCGCGCCGGCGACGTCATCCCGCAGATCGTCGAAGTGGTGAAGGAGAAGCGTCCGCACGGCGCCAAGCCTTACCAATTCCCCCATGTTTGCCCGCGCTGCGGCTCGGCGGCGCTGCGCGAAATCGACGAGAAGACGGGCGAGGCCGACGTGGTGCGCCGTTGCACGGGGTCGCTCGTCTGTCCGGCGCAGGCGGTGGAGCGGTTGAAACATTTCGCCTCGCGCAACGCCATGGACATCGAAGGGCTCGGCGACAAGCAGATTGAATTTTTCTATGACGAAGGAATGATCAAAACCGCGTCCGACATTTTCACGCTGCCTGTGCGCGAGGCGCATATGTCGCCGCGGCTTGCCGAGCGCGAAGGCTATGGCGAAACCTCGGTGCGCAATCTCTTTGCGGCGATCGAGGCGCGCCGAAAAGTTCCGGTCAATCGTTTCATCCATGCGCTCGGCGTGCGCCATGTCGGCGAGACCAATGCGCGCCGGCTGGCGCGACATTTCGGCGACTTCGAATCTTTGCGCGAGACGGCGCGCGCGGCTGAGCCCGGCGGCGAGGCGCGCGCGCGCATCGATACGATTGACGGCGTCGGGCCGGTGGTCGCCGAGGCGCTGCATGACTTTTTCGCCGAGCCGCATAATGAGCTCGAGCTTGATGCGCTGCTAAAGCAGGTGACGCTGGAGCCCATGCCGGCCGTCGCCTCCGCCTCGCCCGTCGCCGGCAAGACCGTGGTGTTCACGGGCTCGCTTGATCGGCTGACGCGCGATGAAGCCAAGGCGCAGGCCGAGCGTTTCGGCGCGCATGTGGCGGGGTCGGTGTCGAAGAAAACCGATCTCGTCGTCGCTGGTCCAGGCGCCGGCTCGAAGCTCAAAAAAGCCGCCGAGCTCGGGATCGAAGTGATCAGCGAAGACGAGTGGTTTGCAAGGACGGGGCAGGGATGAGGCGCTCACCCTCTCCCATAGGGAGAGGGTCGGTCCGCAGGACCGGGGTGAGGGGTAATCCCCCTCAGTAGTCGCCCTTCACCCGGCTGCTTCGCAGCCACCCTCTCCCTATGGGAGAGGGTTGTCGCAACCCTTCACACCGCCCTTGTTCCCGGCGTGTCGTCCTTCTGATAGGCGGTGCCGAACACATAGTCCCACCAGATCGCGTGGACGCCGAAGCCTTTCTCGGCGTCGCGGAAATGATGCAGCATGTGGAGCCGCTTCACTAAGCGGGCGAAGTCCGACTTCGGCTGGCCGTGATGCGTCCAGTAATGCACGCAATCATAGGCCACATAGCCGCTGATGAAGCCGGCCAGCACCGGCCACGCGAATGTCGCGCCGAAGATCAGCCGGGCGCAGACAAGCGCGATCAGCATGATCGGTCCCGAGAGCAGCGGCGGCATCACCAGCCGCAGCGGATCGTTGGGATAGATGTGATGCACGCCGTGGATGAGGAACTGAAACCGCGGCCCCAATCCGAAAGGAAGCGCGAACACGGTGTGGAAGAGATAGCGGTGGCCGAAATATTCGGTGAGCGTCCAGCCGAGATAGCCGACGGCGAGGCCGAGCAGAACCAGCGCCGGGCCGTCGAGAGCGAGCGAATAAATCAAGAGTCCGAGAATGATCGGGCAATAGATGATCACCGGCGTCAGATGATGCACGCGCGAGAGCTTGTCGAGAAGGTCGCTCTCGAAGAGGCGGGGCGAGGCGTCGAGCGCTTGTGTTCTTGCGTCCTGCGACATGGGCTACTCCGCCGGCGACAGGGCATGCGCGTCGCGCGCCGCTTGCGTGACATTCTCCGATCGCGTTCCCAGCGAATAGGTCGGATCGAAGATGAAGGTGACGAGCAGCGCGAACCACGAGCGATGGCAGCGCAATTCGTCATAGAATTCCGGCGCCATCGTCTTCAACTCCGGCAGACGGTTCCACGGAATCTCGTGAAAATCGTGATGCTCATTGTGATAGCCGATGTTGAGCGCGAGCTTGTTCAGCGACCCGTAATAGTCGAACGTCCCCTGGTTCGGGCCGAAGGCGAAATGTTCCTGCAGCCAGCGCGCGCTTAAAGGATGCAAGCCGCCGACCGAGAACCAGAAGGAAAAGAACAGATAGAGCAGGGCGTTCCATCCGAACGCCCAAAGCACGAAGAGATCGAAAAGGGCGATGACGCCGATATTGACGTACGTCCAGGTTCCCCAGATCGGCACCGTGCCTTTGAGGCGCGACAGGCGCGCGAGCTGAATGGCCGGGAAGAAGAACAGCCAGACCGCCTTGCGCCAGGCGCTGTTGCCGACCCATTCGACCTCCCAGCGGCTCGGAATATCCGCGTCATAGTCATAAGCCGAAAGATGCGAATGATGCTTGATGTGATAGCAGCGAAAGCCCATCGCCGTGGGAAAGGCGTTGGGCAGATCGGCGAGGATCGCCGTCCACTTATTCGCGAGCGGACTGTCGAAGACGCAATTATGGATCGCGTCGTGGATGATGACGAAATTGGCGTGATTGGCGAAGGCGCCGACGCAGATCGCCATGACGAGCGACAGCCACCAATAGGAGAGGCCGAGCGAACCCAAGATGGCTGCGATCACGAGCTGACCGACGAAGATCGCCGCCGTGATCTTGAAGGTCACGGGGTCCTTTCCGAACAGTTCGCGCACCTGCGGATATTTCTCAAGGATCAGCTTGCGCCGCTCGACATGCGAGCGGTCGGCGCCATTGGCCGTGACCGATATGCCGTTCATGACGTTGCATCCTGTAGCTCTGTCGCCCTGACGCCGTCGCGCATACGCATGGCCTCGCCGTCGTCGCCGACGGCGAGGCGCTTTTCATAGATGCGGTGAATTTTGTCGACCTTGCCGCCGAACATTTCAATCGGCCGGCGCATGTCGGCGTTGCTCTCCAACACCCAGCCGGCTTCAAGATGCGGAACCGCGAATTTCGCATAGCGCCGCCGCATCTCCTCGATCAGCGAGAGAAAGATCGCGCCGCCGGTCGCACTTTTCTGCAGCGTCTTGCGCGTGCCGAGCAACAGCAGCCGCGCCGATTTGAACTGATGTGAGCGGTATCGCAAAATCGCGCGCAGCCAGCCGAAGGGAAAAAGCCGGCCGTTGAGATCGGCGAGGATCTCATTGAGATTGGGAAGCGCGATCGCGAAAGACTGCGGCGCGCCGTCAAGCTCGACAACGATGCCGAAGTCCTCCGTCACGAGATATTGCAGCGCGTCGGCGTCTGAATCGAATTCTTCCTTGGTGAAAGGCACGAAGCCCCAGTTGCCGCTCCAGCCGTCGTTGAACAGTTCGGCCATCAGAGCGGTTTCGCCCTGCTTCAAGGCCTTCATGTTCAACGGCCTGAGCTTCAGGCGATTGCGCCATTCGCGTCGCGTTGATATCCGCGCCGGCTTTTCGACTTCGTCGCTTGAGATTTCGAAGCGATAGGACAGAAGGTCCTGCGCCTTCTCATAGCCGAGCGCCTCGATATGGCGCGACATGTAGGGCGGATGCCAGGGCATGAGGAACATCGGCGTGGCGTCGAAACCTTCGACGAGCAGGCCGCATTCCTTGTTGATCGTCGGCGAGAAGGGTCCGTTGATCCGCTCGGCGCCCTTGGCGCGCAACCAATCCTCGGCGGCCTGCGTCAGCGCGCGCACGACCTCGATGTCGTCGATGGCGTCAAGCGTTCCGAACTGTGCGCTGGAGGCGCCGACCGGCGTGACGCCGGGCTTGTAGATCTGCGCCATGACGCGGCCGACCCATTGGCCATCGCGGCGCGCCAGAAATTTCTGCTCCTCGACGAGCCTGTAATGCGGATTGAGCTGATGGGCGAAGACGCTCCAGCGTTCGACGTCGAGCGGCGGCGCGAAGCCCGGCGCGCCGGCGTAGAGCAGCCGCGGCAATCTGCAAAAGGCAGCAAAGCGCAAAGGGCCGTTAACCGGAAGAATCTCGATCCGCGCCATATGCAAGTCCTAGCGGCAAGTCGGCATTAACCGAAAGCGTCAAAGTGACGCGGACATGGCTGACGGCCTATCCGCCCGCCATGGCGGCGGCGACGATTTGATGCGCCTCTTCCGTCACCGGCGGCATGTCGCGCAGCGTCTGGATGACGCCGCGGATTTCCGCCTCGCTATGATTGGCGGAGAAGAAGAAGCGCAGCCGCGGCCCGTCCTTCGGCACGCCGATGCGCACCACCGGCGGCACGTAATAGCCGTTCTCAAGCAGATGCTGCGACGCCCACATGGTCTCGACGTCGCTCGAGAACAGGATCGGCACGACGCCGCGGCCGATCGCCGGCCCGGTGGAGAAGCCCGCCGCATGCGCGACGGTGCGGAAGAGCTCGGCGTTGCTCGCGAGCTTGGCGATGCGCCAGGTCTCTTCCTGCATCAGCCGCAAAGCGGTGCGCGCGGCGGCGAGAATGACCGGCGACAGGCCGACGCTGTAGACGAAGCCCGGCAGCGTATAGCGGAACCAGTCGATGACCTGCTTCTTTCCGCAGACATAGCCGCCGCAGGAGGCGAGAGTCTTCGACATGGTGCCGACGATGAGGTCGATGCGCGCCGGATCGACGCCTTGATGTTCGGCAAGCCCGCGCCCCGTCGCGCCCAAGACGCCGAGCGAATGCGCCTCGTCGACCAAGAGCCACACGTGATATTTTTCCTTGATCTCGAGGAGGCGCGGCAGGTCGGCGACGTCGCCGTCCATGCTGTAGACGCCTTCCACCACGACCAGGACATTGCGATATTCCTCGCGATGGCGCGCCAGCAGATGGTCGAGATGGTCGAAGTCGTTGTGGCGGAACTTGACGACCTGCGCCTCCGCGCCGTCGGCGCCGGCGACGATGCTGTTATGGGCGAGTTCGTCGATGAAGATCGCGTCGCGCTTGCCGCTCATCAGCCAGGCGATCGTCGTCACATTGGAAAGATAGCCGGAGACGAGCGTCAGCGCGCTTTCCAAGCCGAGGAATTGCGCGATCTCGGCCTCGAACGGCCGATGCGTCGTGCGCTCGCCGCCGACCAGCCGCGAGGCCAGCGCGCCGATGCCAAGCCCATCGATCTCGCGCTTCGCCTCCTCCCGAATCCGCGGGTGATTCGCGAGGCCGAGATAGTCGTAATTGGCGAAGCTGACGAAATGCTTGCCCTGCGCCTCGAATTCGGCCCGCAGCCTATCGATCTGAGCGAAAAACGGATCGCTGAACTCCAGCAGGGCGTTGCCGGCGAAACGGAAGCGCCTCGCCGCGTAATCTTCCAGGCTCTTATGCTTCGTCACTTATTCCGCCATCCCTGAGAACGGGCGCGCCGCGCGCTCTTAGCGAAGAACTCGGGCCGCAAGCGCCCGGGCATTGATCTGGCTGCTTATCATTCCCGCCCCGTCTGCGCCAGCGGCGGCCGCTGGGCGGGCTGGCGCGCCGAGCCGAGGCTGGCGCATTCGCTCGCAAACCTCTATGCCCCAAGCGCATGTCGCGCGACGCCGCCCAAACTGATCAGCCGCCCGTCGATGGCGCAATGCGTCTTTGCGTCGACAAGCTGAGCGTGTCGCGGGGCGGCAGGCTGGTGCTCGATCGCTTGAGCTTTTCGCTTTTCGCCGGCCAGGCGCTGGTGGTGACGGGTCCCAACGGCGCGGGAAAATCGACGCTGCTGCGGGCGCTGGCCGGGCTTCTGCCGCGCGCGGGCGGCGGCGTGGCGCTGGAGGGCGGCGCGCCCGAGGCCGAATTGGCGCAGCAGGCGCATTATCTCGCGCATAGCGACGGGATGAAGTCGGCGCTGACCGTCGAGGAGAACCTCGACTTCTGGTCGCGCTATCTCGCTCAGGCGCCAGACCGGCGCAGCCGTTCGGTCGACGACGCGCTCGGCGTCGTCGGGCTCGGCCATGTCGCCGCAGCGCCATTCGGCGTGCTGTCCGCCGGACAGAAACGCCGCGCGGCGCTGGCGCGTCTGCTCGTCGCCTTCCGGCCGCTCTGGCTGCTCGACGAGCCGCTGACGGCGCTGGACAGGGCGTCGCGCGAGAAATTCGCCGTCGCGATGCGCGATCATTGCGCGCTCGGCGGCCTTATCGTCGCCGCGACGCATGAGCCGCTCGGCCTCGAGGAGGCGTCGACGCTCGCTCTGGGCGGCGCCTCGTGACCTCTCCGCTCGCCGCCCTTTTCCTGCGCGAATGGCGCGTCGCGCGGCGCATCGGCGGCTCGGGCGCGATGGGCGTGGTGTTCTTCCTGACGCTCGTCGCGATCGTGCCCTTCGCGGTCGGGCCCGACCCCAATCTTCTCGCCCGCGTCGGGCCGGCGATCCTATGGATCGCGGCGCTGCTCGCGACGCTGCTCTGTCTCGACCGGTTGTTTCAGGCCGACGCCGAGGACGGTTCGCTCGACCTCTTCCATCTCGCCGAAACGCCTCTCGAACTGGCGGTGCTCATCAAATGCGCCGCGCATTGGGCGGCGACCGGCCTGCCGCTCGTTGTCGCCGCGCCGTTTCTTGGCCTCATGCTGCAACAGGAGACGATGGCGCTTCTGGGCGTCGTCGCGACGCTTCTCGTCGGCACGCCGGCGCTCACTTTGATCGGCGCGATCGGCGCGGCGGCGACCGTCACCGTGCGGCGCGGCGGCTTGTTGATGGCGCTGCTCGTCCTGCCGCTGACCATACCGGTTCTGATTTTCGGCGTCTCCGCCGCGCAAGCCGCGAGCGGCGGAACCGTGCCCTTCTACGCGCCCTTCGCGATTCTTTGCGCGATCACGCTTGCTGCTCTCGCGCTCTGCCCCTTCGCCGCCGCCGCGGCGCTGCGCTACCTCGGCGAATAGATGCGATCAATCGATGCAAGGGCCAATCAGCTTGCGCGCGCAGGGAAGGCGGCGAGCGTGAAGGCGGCAACAAGCGCTAGGAGCAGCGTCAGATGCAGGGCCCGATTGCGCAACCTGGACATTTTTCAATTCCTTCAAAAACGCGCGCGCCCAAACTCACGCGCGGTAACATCATTATGAATGAAATAGCGTCCGGCGCCTCGTCCGGTTAGCTGAGAGAGGCCCAAAGGAAGGTTAGCGTCGCGGCGAAGCCGAGAGCGGCGCGCACGGCATGCAGCCGCGCCCAACTCTCGATGAGCCGGCGGCTTTCCGGCCCCGCTTGGCTCGGATCGATCGCCAAAAGCCGCTCATTGACCGGCATGATTTTCATCAGCGTATAAGGCCAGTTGGCGACCATCAGCGCGGCGCCCAGGAGCCACGGCCATTGGCCAGTTTGCCCCCACGCCCAGGCGCCGAGAACGCCGCCAATCAATGCAAGCGGCGCCTGCATGGCGAAGCCGCGCTTATAGGCCGGCTTCCATTGCCTCAGCAGATTTTCGTCGTCGAGGCTCAGGCGCGCCGGCTGTTCGGCGACAATGATATAGAGCGCCGCGCCGAAGAATATGGCTGCCGCGATCAATGCAAGCTGTTCGACAAGCATGTCATCGCTCCTTTGCTCTGAGCGCAGCGATCCGATCGATGACTGGATAGTCCTTCCAGATGACTTTTACTTTTCCGCCCATGTCGGCGCGCGCTTCTCCAGGAAGGCGGCGATCCCCTCCTTGGCGTCTTCAGCCAGCATGTTCTCGACCATCACAGCGCTCGCCAGCTCATAGGCCTCTGTGAGCGGTTTCTCGCGCTGGGCGTAGAACGCCTTTTTTCCGTAGCGGATCGCTTGCGGCGATTTCCTGGCGATCGTTTGCGCCAGCGCCAGCGCGCCGGTTTGCGCGCCGTCAGTTGAAATGCGATTGACGAGGCCGATGCGCAGCGCCGCCTCGGCGCCGATCGGAACGCCGGTCAGCAGCATGTCCATCGCCTGTTTGGGCGCGACGCTGCGCGAGAGCGCGACGGCCGGCGTCGAACAGAAGAGGCCGATATTGACGCCTGGCGTGCAGAATCGCGCCCGCGGCCCGGCGACGGCGAGATCGCAGCTCGCGACAAGCTGGCAGCCGGCGGCCGTCGCGATCTCGTCGACAGCGGCGACGACCGGCTGCGGCAATCCCACGATTTGCTGCATCAGCGCCGAGCAGGCCCGCATCGTCTTATCGAAGAAAGCGCGGCCGCGGTCGGGATCATTGCGATGCGCCGTCAGCTCCTTGAGATCATGGCCGGCGCAGAAGGCCGGCCCTTCCGCCTGCAGCACGACGACGCGAACGTCGTTTCGGCCGGCGATCGCGCCGAGCTTCTCCGAGAGCGACGCGATCATCGCGAGCGACAAGGCGTTGCGCGAAGCGGGGCTGTTCAGCGTAAGGATCGCGACGCCGGCCTCAGTCTCCAGCGTCACGCGCGCGCTTGTCTCGGCGTCGAGGGTCATCGTTCAGGCATAAAGGCCAGCGGCCGGAAACCAAAGGTCGCCGGCCGCTGCGTTCGATCTAATAAAGGCCACCGGTGCCGCTGCCGACCTGCTGATCGACGTCATGCGGCGTATCGAGCGCGCGGGGGCCGCCGCTGAAAGAATAGGCGTCGGGCGGCGCCGTGCCGGGCTTGAACGCTTCGAGGATCGTGCCTGCGCCCGACGACCGCAGCCCCGAATGCACGTCGATGGAAATGAGCTTGATCCCCGGCGGCACGCGGAACGGCGTGTCCGGCTTGTCCTTCAAGGCCACCGTCATGAAGTCGCGGAAGATCGGCGCCGCGAATTGCGCCGCCTGGGCGTGGCTGCCGAGCGAGCGCGGCCGGTCGTAGCCGATGAAGACGCCGACCGCGAGGTCGGGAGAAAAGCCGACGAACCAAAGGTCCTTGGCTTCGTTGGTGGTGCCGGTCTTGCCGGCGAGATGCTTGCCGACCGCCCTGATCGACACGCCGGTGCCGCGCTGGATGACGCCTTCCATGATCGAGGTGATCTGATAGGCGGTCAGCGGATCGAGCACCTGTTCGCGCTTGTCGATGAGTTTCGGCTCGAGCTGATTTTCCCATTGCGCGGCGTCGCAGCCGATGCATTGGCGCTCGTCATGGCGATAGAGCGTCTTGCCCCAGCGATCCTGAATGCGGTCGATCAGCGTCGGCTTGATGCGCTTGCCGCCGTTCGCCAGCATCGAATAGCCGGTGACCATGCGCAGCAGCGTGGTTTCGCCGGCCCCGAGCGCCATCGAGAGATAGGGCGTCATCTCGTCATAGACGCCGAAGCGCTTGGCGTATTCGGCGATGAGCGGCATGCCGACGTCCTTCGCCAGCCGCACCGTCATCATGTTCTTCGAATGCTCGACGCCGTAGCGCAGCGGATGCGCGCCGGTGCCGTGGCCGCCTTCGAAATTCTCCGGCGTCCAATAGGTGCCGTCCGCCTGCTGGATCGAAATCGGCTCGTCGAGGATCGACGACGACGGCGTGTAGCCATTGTCGAGCGCCGTCGCATAGACGAAGGGTTTGAACGAGGAGCCGGGCTGGCGCAGCGCCTGGGTGGCGCGATTGAACGACGACTGGTCGAAGGAGAAGCCGCCGACCATGGAGAACACGCGGCCCGTATGCGGGTCCATCGCCACCATCGCGCCGGAAATGTCGGGAATTTGCCGCAGCCGGTATTGGCCGGGGGCGTGACCGGCGAAGGGTTCGACATAGATCACGTCGCCGGCGCTTAACGCCGAGCGTGGGCCGCGGCCGGCCCAGCGCATGCCTTCCGCGGCCAAGACGCCAGTCTCGCGTTCTCGCGCCACCTCGCCAGACTTCTCGCGTCCCGGCTGAAGGCCGATGCGCGCCGAATCGCCAGATAGGTCGAGCACGACGGCGAGGCGCCAGGGCTTCACGTCGCCGAGCGCCGGAATCGCGGCAAGCGTCACGCCCCAGTCGGACGAAATATCGATATGGTTCATCGCGCCGCGGAAGCCATGCGCCTCGTCGAAGCGCACGAGGCCGTCGGCCAGGGCCTTTCGCGTCCAGGCCTGCATCTTCGGGTCGAGCGTGGTGCGCACCGAGAGCCCGCCCTCATAGAGTTTCTTCTCGCTGTACTGCTCTAAGAGCTGACGGCGCACTTCCTCGGCGAAATAGCCGGCGACATAAGTGTTGGGCGAGAGCACGCGCGGATTGACGCCGAGCGGTTCGGACTTCGCCTTCGCGCCTTCTTCGGCGGTGACATAGCCGTCGGCGATCAGGCGATCGATAACGTAATTGCGGCGCTCGAGGGCGCGCTCGCGATTCTGAAACGGATGATAATTGCTCGGCGCCTTGGGAAGCGCGGCGAGATAGGCCGCTTCGGCGAGCGTCAGCTCATTGACCGATTTGTTGAAGTAATTGAGTGCGGCGGCGCCGACGCCATAATTGCCGAGCCCGAGATAGATCTCGTTCAAATAAAGTTCGAGAATTTTGTCCTTGGGGTAGGCCGCTTCGATCCGGAAGGCGACGAGCGCCTCGCGAACCTTGCGCTCGATCGAGCGTTCATTGCCAACAAGAAAGTTCTTGGCGACCTGCTGCGTAATCGTCGAGGCGCCCTGCATATGGCGGCCGCCCTGGGCGAGCACGGTCACGGCGCGCATCACGCCTTCTGGATCGACGCCGACGTGATTATAGAAATTCTTGTCTTCGGCGGAAATGAACGCCTGCTTCACCATTTGCGGAATGGCGGAGCTCGGCAGGAACAGCCGGCGCTCATGGGAATATTCGGCGAGGATCGAGCCGTCGCCGGCATGGAGCCTTGTCGTCACCGGCGGCTCGTAATTACGCAGCTGCTCGGTGTCCGGCAGGTCCTTGGAGAAATAGTAGATCAGTCCGGCGGCGGCGATCGACCCGATAAGGAAGACGATCGTCGCGGTCGCGAAGATGAAGCCCAAAAACCTTGCGAACATTCGCATGAAATATCACCCTTAGAGCGGCCGGCGCCGGGGCTCCGGCTAGCGTGTCCGATGTCGAGCGCCGATTCGCGGCGCCGGGGAAGGAGTCCGGCTGGCGCGCCGCCGGTTCCTCCGGCTCAGATATAGTGAGCGCCTACGCGTTTTGCGTCGCCTTCTCTTTATACGACGCCCCGTTGGATCGTTACGCCATCTGGCGCGTTCCGGGGGCGGCGACCAGCCCTTTGTCAGCGAACGCCGACGGTCACGAAATCGCCGCGCCGCCGCAGCGCTTGTCCGCATCGCGAATATGTGACGCCGTATGCGCGACGCTCATTCGCCGGCGCCTGCGACGCCCGGGCGGTCGTGCGTCGCGACGGTCTCCATCTGCCGCTATTTTGTGTTTTATTGTGGGCGCGCCGGGTCGGCGGGACCATCGGCCGGCGCGCGCGCCTCCCGGCTGCGCTTGCTGACAAAGGCGTCGACGGCCTCGGCGGTTTTCTGCGCCGCGCGCTCGCGCCATTCCTGAGAGGTCAGCCGGGAGAGGTCCTTGTCGCTCGAGAGATAGCCGAGTTCGAGCAGGACGGACGGAACGTCAAAGGCTTTGAGCACGACGAAGCCAGCGGAGCGATTTGGGTTTTTGTTGATGGCGCCGACCTCCTTCCAAAAGGAGATCAGCGAATGCGAAAACTGGCGGCTGTAGGAGCGGGTCTCCCGCCGCGTCAGTTCGAACAATATGTCTCCGACCTCGTCGGCGTCGGCCTTGCTTTCGAGACCGGCGGCCTGATCCGCGAGATTTTCCTTCTCCGCCATCCGCGCCGCTTCGGCGTCCGACGCGCGCTCCGAGACCGTGTAGACGGTCGCGCCTTCGACATGGGCGGCGGCGAGCGTGTCGGCGTGGACCGAGACAAACAACGTCGCGTTGTTTTCGCGGGCGATTCGCACACGCTCGGCGAGCGGCAGGAACATGTCATGGTCCCTGGTCAGCAGGACGCGCGCTCGGCCGCCCTCCTCGATTTTCTGCCGCAGCGCCCGCGCGAATTCGAGCACGACGTCCTTTTCGAGCTCGCCGTGCTTGCCGGTCGCGCCCATGTCGAGCCCGCCATGGCCGGGATCGATGACGACCATCGGCGTATCTGTCGGCGTTTTGGCCGCCTGCGGCGGCAATGTCGGCGGAGGCGCGTCGCTGGGCTGATGGCGGGCCTGTTCCGCGGTCGTGGCGAAATAGGCGGGGGTGGTCGGGGCGAGTTCGATGACGAGCCGCGGACCGCTTGCCGTCGCCTCGCTGTCCGCCTTGAGAATTTTGGCCGGGCCCGTGAGATCGATCACGACGCGCGAGCGTCCCGGTGCGAATATCCCGTAACGGTATGATTTTATGATCTTATCTCCAGGGGACAGGCCGGCGTTCGCCTCCAGGCGAAAAAGCACCTCGGGCAGATCGACGATTATGCGCGGCGGATTCGCCGCCGGATAGGCGGTCACGGGCGGCAGTCCGGTGAGATCGAACAGTAGGCGAGAGCGATCGGGAAGCGCCTCGATCCGGGCGGTGAGGGCGGAGATTTCCTTCTGCCGTTCTTCGGCCCAGGCGGCGTGCGCAAGCCAGCCGGCGACGGCGAGCGCCAGAATAAACAATCGTTTGGCCCCTGCGTGCAAAGCCATCCTGCCCACGTTGGTCGCTAAAAATCGTCCTGCGCTCGCCAATTTTGAAAGAGCGCCCTTAACGCATCGTTAGCTTATCTGAAAGCCGCCGAATCGGGGATACTTTCTCCGTCATTTTTTTGGTGAATAGCAATGCCGGCGCTTGCGCCGACCAAATCCGATCGATATGTAGGGAGAAAGCTGCGGAATTCTGTTGCGCGATATTTGCCGCGCGGTGCGGCCGTCAAATCGGGCCAGCGGAATTTCGAGACAGCTGACGTCTTTCCGTCGCGCCGATCAGCGCAGACCGCGACGTTTGATCGCCGCCTTAAGGCGTCGCGAAAGGTTTTTTGACGATCTCATGGCGAGGACCGTTACAGGCGCCAGTATTGGCCTTTTCTCCGAGCGGCTTGCCCGCGCGGCGGGGCGCGGTTTCGCCAAAAGCATGGCCTGTCGGCTCGTTCGTCAATTCTGGGGGGCGGGGCGCGACGCGCGTCGTCTTCCTGCCGGCGCGCGCGCCGGCCAGCGTATCGCAGGCTTTAGGCCTGTCTCCCTTATCCTCACAACAAGCGTTCGCGCCTTGAGGCTTCGCCAAAGAGCGGTCGCCGAGTCCCCACTTGGACTCAGGCTTGCCCCGTCGGCGTGGTTGCGCGCGGCGCCGCAGAAGAGTTCCCCATGGCCAATAAGATGCTCATCGACGCCTCCCACCCGGAGGAGACGCGCGTAGTCGTTCTACGCGGAAACCGCGTTCAGGAATTTGATTTCGAGGCTGCTGACAAAAAACCGCTGCGCGGCAATATTTATCTCGCGAAAGTCACGCGCGTGGAGCCGTCGCTTCAGGCCGCCTTCGTCGACTATGGCGGAAACCGTCACGGCTTTCTGGCCTTCGCCGAAATCCATCCCGACTATTACCAAATTCCGGTCGCCGACCGGCAGGCGCTGCTTGAGGAAGAGAGCCGCGCTCATCAGCAGGCCGAAGAGGAAGAGCGCGCGCCGCACGGCCGCGATAGCCGCGACGGCCGCGATAGCCGCGGTCGCCGTTCGCGCCGCCGTCAGTATGAGGGCGCTGAAAAGCGGGCCAACGCCGACGAGGCGGTGACGAGCGAGCCCATCGACGACAGCGTCGCGACGCCGTTCGTCATCGAGGACCAGGCCGAGACGGGCTTCGCCGACGCCCCGGGCGCCGACGCTGAGGCGGAAGCTATTATCACGGTTTCGCCCGCCGCGGCAGAGTCCGAAGCGCCGGCGGCGGAGCCTGTCGCGGAGGAGGTCGAGACTCAGACCGAATCCGTCGCTAACGCGACCGGGGTTGCGCCGAGCGAGGAGGCCGAGCCGACGGTTCTTCTGGCGCAGCATGAGCAGATTTCCATCGATCCCGCCGGTTTCGGCTCGGTCGAGACCGGCGAGGCCGAGGAATTCGTGCTGCAGGCTCCCGAGCCCGACCATGAGTTGAAAGCGCGCCGGCAGGACGAGCGCGACGCGGCGCGCGAACGCGTCCGCGAAGATTCGCAAGACGAAACCGCCGACCTCCATGCCCGCGTCGAGACTCCGGTCGAGGAGCACGACGAGGAAGAGCATGACGACGAGGAAGATCAGGTCGAGCATATCGGCGGCGACGCGATGGACGAAGCGCCCTATCGCGCCCCGCGCGCCCGCCGCCAGTATAAGATTCAAGAGGTCATCAAGCGCCGTCAGGTGCTGCTCGTTCAGGTCGTGAAGGAAGAGCGCGGCAACAAGGGCGCCGCGCTCACCACCTATCTTTCGCTCGCCGGCCGCTATTCCGTGCTGATGCCCAACACCGCGCGCGGCGGCGGCATTTCGCGCAAGATCACCGACGGCGCCGACCGCAAGCGGCTAAAGGAAATCGTCCATGATCTCGAAGTGCCCGAGGGCATGGGCGTCATTCTGCGCACGGCGGGCGCGACCCGCACCAAGCAGGAGGTCAAGCGCGACTTCGAATATCTGCTGCGGCTGTGGGAGAGCGTGCGCGAACTGACGCTGCGCTCCTCGGCGCCGACGCTGGTCTATGAGGAAGGCTCGCTCATCAAGCGCGCCATTCGCGACCTTTACGGGCGCGACGTCGAGGAAGTGGTGGTTTCCGGCGACGACGCCTACCGCGAGGCGAAAGATTTCATGCGCATGCTGATGCCGAGCCACGCCAAGAACGTGCGCCCGCATCGCGAGCCCTTTCCGATTTTCGCCGAAAGCGGGGTCGAGGCCCAGCTTGACGCGATGTTCTCGAACCATGTCACGCTGAAGTCGGGCGGCTATCTGGTCATCAATCAGACCGAGGCGCTGGTCGCCATCGACGTAAATTCGGGGCGCTCGACGCGCGAGCACAATATCGAGGATACGGCGCTTCGCACCAATCTCGAGGCCGCGGATGAAGTCGCGCGGCAGTTGCGGCTGCGCGATCTTGCCGGCCTGATCGTCGTCGATTTCATCGACATGGAAGAGAGCCGCAACAATCGATCCGTGGAGCGGCGGCTCAAGGACGCCTTGAAGAGCGATCGCGCCCGCATTCAGGTCGGACGCATTTCACATTTCGGACTGCTCGAAATGTCGCGTCAGCGCATCCGCGCCGGCGTCGTCGAAGGTTCGACGGTGCCCTGTCCGCATTGCGCCGGCGCCGGCCATGTGCGCTCCACCGCCTCCATCGCGCTGCATGTGCTGCGCGTGCTGGAGGAGGCGCTGGTCAAGAGCGCGGCGCATGACGTGACGTTGCGCACCCGCGCCGTCGTGGCGCTTTATATCCTCAACCAGAAGCGCGCCCATCTGCAGGATTTGGAGAGCCGCTTTGGCGTGCATATCACGGTCGCCGCCGATGATACGCTGACCGGCGCGACCTATCACGCGCTGGAGCGCGGCGAACTCGCGACCGGACCGCGCGTCTCGCAGCGCGATGCGCCGTTGCGCGTCGATTCGGTCCGCGCCGAACCTCTTGAAGAGGAGGCGATCGAAGACTCCGCCGCCGGCGAAGCGATGGAAACTGAAGAGGAGGGCGCCGAGGCGAGCGGCGAACCGCGTCGCAACGAGAACGGCGGCCGGTCGCGCTTTGCCGCGGAGGATGACGCCGCGTCGCGCGGCCGGCGGCGGCGGCGTCGCCGTGGTCGTGGCGGCGCGCCGGGTGGCGAACCGCAGGCGCCCGGCATCGAGCAGCCGTCTGACGAAGGCCTCGCATTCATGGCGGCGATCGAGGGCGCGCCGGCGCCGGCCGAAGAACGGCCCGACCGTCGCGGCGGCAGACGCGGCGCAGGCCGCAGCCCGGAGCGCGGTCCTGGCCGCTGGCGGCGCTCCGCGCCCTTGCCGGAGGAATTCAAGGATCCCTCCGCGCTCTTTCCGCTCGACGAGGCCGGCGAAGCCGCTCAGGCGCCGACGCCTTCCTACGAAAGCGCAACGCCGGAGTTTTCGCCCGCAGCCCCGGTGAACGGCATCGAAGCCGCGCCGCCCGTGGACGAACGCGCGCGCGAGATTTCGGCTGACATCGCGCCAAGCGAGCCGCCGGCGCCCGCGCCGCAGCCGGTCGCGCCGCGGCCGGTCGTCCAGCGCGAGGCGACCGAAATCGTCATTACCGAGGCCGATCCCAACCGTCCGAAGAAGGGCGGCTGGTGGCAGCGGGTGCGTACCCCGTTCGGAGGTTAGGGCTTAAGCCAGGCCTCCAGGCGTGCGACGCCCTCGCGTATGTCGGCCTCCGGCCCGGCGAAGGATATCCGCAGCGTTTTCGCGCCCCGGCGCGGATCGAAATCGACGCCAGGCGTCGTCGCGACGCCGGCCTCGTGCAGCATGCGCCGACAGAAGGCGATCGAGTCGTCGGTGAATCGCGACACGTTGGCATAAATGTAAAAGGCGCCGTCGGGCGGCGCGAATTTATCCAGCCCTAATTGTGGAAGCCGATCGAGCAGGAACGCCCGGTTGCGCCCATAGGCGGCGCGGTTCGCCTCCAACTCGCCGCTTGCGTCGAAAGCGGCGAGCGCCGCCCGTTGCGACAGGGTCGGCGCGCAGATCGCAAGCGACTGTTGCAGGCGTTCGAGCGGACGCATCAGCTCGGCGGGCGCCGCCAGCCAGCCGAGCCGCCAGCCGGTCATCGCATAATATTTCGAGAAGGAATTGATGACGATCGCGCGTTGCGAGAAGCGCAGCGCGGTTTCAGCGCGCCTGTCATATTCGAGCCCGTGATAGATTTCGTCTGAGACGAAAATGATTCCGGCTTCATCGCAAAAGGCGCAGATCCGCGCCAATTCCTCGCGCGCGATCATCGCGCCGGTCGGATTGGCGGGACTCATGAAGAGCGCGCCGTGAAGCTTTTTTTCGCGATGGGCGGCTTCGAGCATCGTAGCGGTCGGCGCGAAGCGCGTCTCTTCGCCGACATCGAGCAGGACCGGCTCCAGGCCGAGCGCCGAAAGAATATTCGCATAGGCCGGATAGCCGGGCGCGGTGACGGCGATGCGCGAACCGGCGTCGAACGCGGCGAGAAAGGCGATGAGAAAGCCGCCAGACGAGCCTGTGGAGATGATGAGCCTGTCGGGGGCCACCTCGACGCCGTAGCGCTCGCCATAATGACGCGCGATGCGGGCGCGAAGCGGCGCGTCGCCAAGCGCCTCGCCATAGCCGATCGCGCCGTGACGCAGCGAATCAACAGCGGCCTCGCGCACCCGGCGCGGGGCGGCGACGCCGGGTTCGCCGAGCTCCAGATGGATGATGCTGCGGCCCGCGCGCTCCAGCGCCTTGGCGTCGCGCAGCACGTCCATCGCCATGAACGGCGCGACTTGGGAGCGATTTGAAGGTGCGAAGGGTAATTTCATGCGACAGTTCTATTTCCGATTTCGTTCGGGCGCACGTTTAGCCGTGCGCCATATGGATAGGAGCGGCGCGCCGCGCCAGCGTTTTTTGAGGAGCAATCGTGGCCAGCAGCCAAGAGTTTCGCCGCATCGCATTATCTCTGGAGGGGACGAGCGATGCGCCGCATTTCGACAGAATCGCATTCAAAGTCGCGCGGAGCTACGCGACTCTGGCGGCGGATGGGCTGACCGCGAATTTGAAATTCACCCCTGACGAACAGGCGTTTAAGTGCATGATGGCGCCGCAGGCGTTTGCGCCCGTCCCCAACGCCTGGGGCCGGCAAGGATGGACGACGATTCGGCTCGAAGCGGTCGATATCCCCGAACTGCGCGACGCGCTCGAAACCGCTTGGCGCGGCGCCCGAAACAAAAGAACCGGCAAGAAAACGCAATGTACGAATTAAGCGCGGCCGAACTGATCCAGAGACTGTCGATCGCGCTGGCGATCGGGCTGCTCATCGGCATCGAACGAGGTTGGACGTCGCGCGACGAGGCGGAAGGCGAGCGCGCCGCTGGCCTGCGCACGCATGGGCTCGCGGGTCTCCTCGGCGGCGTCTGGGGCGCGATCGTCCAGCCTTATGGCGCCTTGGGCGTGATCGCGCTGGCGATATCCTTCGTTTTTGTCGGCGCGTTGATCGGCGCTTTTCGTTTCCGCGAAAACATCCATGACCGGACCTATGGCGCAACCACCGCCGTCGCGGTCCTGCTGGCCTTCTCGCTGGGCGCCTATGCGGTCGTCGGCGACATTCAGGCGGCGGTCGCGGCGGCGGTGGCGACGACGGCGATCCTGGCGCTTAAGCCGTTTCTGCACGGATTCGTCGAGCGCCTCACTTGGGACGAAATACGCTCCGGCGTGGCGCTGCTCGTCATGAGCTTCATCCTGCTTCCGGTTCTGCCCAATCGCGCCATCGATCCCTGGGACGCGGTAAATCCGTTTGAATTGTGGCTGATGACCGTTCTGATCGGCGTGATTTCCTTCGCTGGCTATGTCGCCGTGAAGCTGATCGGCTACCGCCGCGGCGTCGCGGTCGCCGGCATGGCGGGAGGTCTGGCGTCATCGACCGCCGCGACGGCGGCGATGTCACGGCTGGCGCGCGAACATCCCGCGCAATTGGGCGCTTGCGCGGCGGGCGCGGTTTTCGCCAATGCGATCATGGCGCCGCGCGTCCTGGCGATTGTCGCCGTCATCAACCCGCCGCTCGCCTCGCGCCTGGCTCCGCCGGTAATAGCGGCCGGCGTTCTTTTCGGGCTCGCCGGGGTTTTTCTGCTGCGGCGAAGCGCGAGCGAGCGTCCAGGGGAGTCGAGCGGCCTTGCCGTCGTCAATCCGCTCGATCTCGTCGCAGTGCTGAAATTCGGCGCGCTGCTCGCGACGGTGATGATCCTGTCGCGGTTAGCGACTCATTTCGCGGGCAACATTGGCGCCTATGCGCTGGCGCTCTTGTCCGGCATCGTGGACGTCGACGCGATCGCGCTCACCATGGCCACGCTCGGCGCAACCGAGATCGGCGTTGGCGCGGCGGCCGGCTCCATCCTGCTGGCGCTGCTTTCCAATACGACGTCAAAAATCGTGATAGGCACAGCGATCGGCGGCGCCGGCATGGGACGCTGGCTCGCCGCCGCTTCGATTCTCGCCGTCGCCGGCGCGCTTGTCGCGCTGTGGGCATCGGGACTTGCCGAATTGTCAGATTCGCTCAGACTGCCGCTGTGATCCAGCGCGACAATTCGCCCTTGGGGGCGGCGCCGACCTTTTGAGCGGCGGCCTTGCCGTCCTTGAAGAGGATGAGCGTCGGGATCGACCTGATGCCGAGTTTGCTCGCCACGGCGGGGTTTTCGTCGATGTTGAGCTTGACGACCTTGATCTTCCCTTTCATTTCGGCGGCGATCTCTTCGAGCGCCGGGGCGATCATGCGGCAGGGGCCGCACCACTCCGCCCAAAAATCGACAACCACCGGCTCGGCTGATTTGAGCACTTCCTGTTCGAAAGTGGCGTCGGTGATTTTCTGAGTGGACATGGCCGGCCTTTCATTGGGGTATTCCTAGGAAAACTTGCGCGGAAAGTAGGAAGCGCGTCATCGCCCGTCAAGGCGAGGGCTCGCCGTTCCGGTTCTGGCGAATCGCGACAGGCTCCGCAGCGTAGTAATTCTCAGAGTAATTTGGTCGCAGGGCGATAAAACACAAAGAGCGGGGATGGCGTCCCGCCGCTCCCCGCTCTTTGGCACCCCGTCCTTAACCGAACTGAAACGCCAAGCTCCGAAGTCTTAAGTCGCTCCGATAGCCTGCTCGCGGGCTAACATTCGAGCCTCGGCGAACCGCGTACTGTTCGGCGTCCTCCCCGACTTGGACCGTAGCTGGGCCTAATTCCTGCGACGCATTCGACGCTTAGGCTTTTACCCAACCAACCTGGCGAGCGCACACTATGACAAAACACCCGGCCTGTCACTTCAAAAATGAAGCAGTTTGGCGAATTTTGTGATGCGGCGCCGATGATTTAGGCGACCTGCACGCCGCGTCAAAATGGCGCAATGCTGCAGGTCGGCGACGTTCGGCGCGCCGCTGTTGCGGCGCGTCACAACGGAATGTTGTCGTGCTTCTTCCAAGGATTCTCGAGTTCCTTGTGACGGAGCAACGCCAGCGCGCGCGCGATTCGCTTGCGCGTCGAATGCGGCATGATCACTTCATCGATGTAGCCGCGTTCGGCGGCGACGAAGGGCGACAGGAATCGGTCTTCATATTCCTTGGTGCGCTGAGCGATCTTCTCGGGATCGCCGAGGTCGGAGCGGAAGATGATTTCGACCGCGCCCTTGGCGCCCATCACGGCGATCTGCGCTGACGGCCAGGCGTAATTGACGTCGCCGCGGAGATGTTTCGACGCCATCACGTCATAGGCGCCGCCGAACGCCTTGCGCGTGATGAGAGTCACCTTCGGCACGGTCGCTTCGGCGTAAGCGAACAGCAGCTTCGCGCCATGTTTGATGAGACCGCCATATTCCTGCGCGGTGCCGGGCAGAAATCCCGGCACGTCGACGAAGGTGACGATCGGAATGTTGAAGCAGTCGCAAAAGCGCACGAAGCGCGCCGCCTTCTTGGAGGCGTCAATGTCGAGCACGCCGGCGAGCACCAGAGGCTGGTTGGCGACGATGCCGACAGTGCGTCCTTCGATGCGGCCGAAGCCGATGACGATATTGCGCGCATGCGCGCCTTGAATTTCGAAAAAGTCCGCCTCGTCGACGACCTTATGGATCAGCTCCTTGATGTCGTAAGGCTTGTTGGGATTGTCCGGAATGATCGTGTCGAGCGATTCGTCGAAGCGGTCGACTTCGTCGAACGCCGGCCACTCCGGCGGCTCCTCCTGATTGGAGGCGGGGAGAAAATCGATCAGCCGCCGCATCTGCAAAAGCGCCTCGACGTCATTGTCGTAAGCGCGATCGGCGATCGAACTCTTGGTCGTATGCACCGAAGCGCCGCCGAGTTCTTCCGCCGTCACGGTCTCGTTCGTCACGGTCTTCACGACGTCCGGCCCGGTCACGAACATGTAGCTCGTGTCGCGCACCATGAAGATGAAATCCGTCATCGCCGGCGAATAGACGTCGCCGCCGGCGCAGGGGCCCATGATCACCGAGATTTGCGGAATGACGCCGGAGGCCAGCACGTTGCGCTGGAACACTTCGCCATAGCCGCCGAGCGCCGCGACGCCTTCCTGAATGCGCGCGCCGCCGGCGTCGAAGAGGCCGATGATCGGGGCGCGATTCTTGAGCGCCATGTCCTGCAGCTTGGTGATTTTTTGCGCGTGGGTCTCGGAAAGCGAGCCGCCGAAGACGGTGAAGTCCTTGGCGAACACGAAAACCGCGCGGCCGTTGACGGTTCCCCAGCCGGTGACGACGCCGTCGCCCGAGATTTTTTCGCCCCGATCCATCCCGAAGTCGGTGCAGCGATGGGCGACGAACATGTCGAATTCTTCGAACGATTCATGATCGAGCAGGAGTTCGATTCTCTCGCGCGCGGTGAGCTTGCCGCGCGCATGCTGCGCTTCGATGCGCTTTTGTCCGCCGCCTAGACGCGCGGACGCGCGCCGCTGTTCGAGCCCATCGAGAATATGTTTCATGTCCTGGCCTGTTGCTGATGATGACTGATGTCGGGCGCGCCTAAAGCTTGCGCGAGCCAAGCCGCCAGCGCGCGATGTCGGCGCTGGTCAACATGTAAAGGCGGTCGGGCGAGGTGCGCTCGGCGAGCTTCACGAGTTCGGTGCTGACGCCCATCATCGCCGCATAGCGCGACAGCGTTTGAAGCATGCCGCCATCGTCCAAATTGCGTTCGCGAACGAAGCCGCCGCCGGCGATGTCGAAATTCGTCGAATAGTTGAACATGCGGTGCACGCCGACGCTGCTTTGCGCCGGGATGACGCGCTTCCTGCCGCCCATCAGCGCATAGACGCAGGCCGAATAGCAGCGGCCCGAAACAAGCGCCATGGTGCGCGACCGATCGGCCGCCGGCCGGGCGACGATCACCGCCATGCCGAGCTTGCGGAAAGCCTGGCCGAGCTCCATCGAGGCGACAACCTTGCCGCCGGGCGAGTCGAGCAGCACGATTCCATGCAGATTGCCGCCGCGCGCGTTTTCGCGCACGAAGGCGAGAAAGGCGTCGGGCGTCGCTTCGCCGATTTCGCCTTGCGCCGCGATCACCTGCGGGCCGCCAGATTCCAAGTCGATGACGCGAAAGCTCATCTCCTCGGCGCGCGCGGATGAGGCCGCAGCGACGCACAAAGCGAGCAGGACGGTTTTGATCAGTTTCATCCCGGCGGCCTTTTCGATCCGAGCAGCCTAAAGCGAATTCCCGCGCTGGTGGGCGGTGACGGTCTCGAACCGCCGACCCTCTCGGTGTAAACGAGATGCTCTACCAACTGAGCTAACCGCCCCAACAACGCGACTTGCGGCCAGCGAGGTTTTAAGGGCGGGGTCGGCGCGAAGCAAGCCGGGCCAAAAACGACGGCCGCCGGAACGCCGACGGCCATCGTGCGAAGAGCTGGAAAAAGGCCTGCGACTCGAGCGCCTCCCCGCGCCGAAGCTACTTGGCCTTGTTGAGCGCCGTCTTCAGCGTCGCGCCGGGCTTGAAGCGGGCGCTCTTCGATGCGGGAATCTTGATCTCTTCGCCGGTCGCGGGATTGCGGCCCTTGCCGGCCGCGCGCTTCTTGACCGAAAAAGTGCCGAAGCCGACGAGGCGGACTTCGTCGCCCTTCTTGAGAGCCTTGGTGATGCCGTCGATGACGGCGTCGATGGCGGCGGCCGCCGCCGCTTTCGAGCTGTCCGTCTCGTTCGCGACATGCTCGACGAGTTCCAGTTTGTTCATGGCTTTTGTCCTTCTGTTTCGCTGCGAGCCGCCCGGCGTTGAATGCGCGACCTCGAATCGGCGTTATGCAGCGATGGCGAGTGTTGGTCGCGAATCGCAGGAAATGCAAGGGATGCCGGCCGTCAAAGGCGCAGAATCGCTGGATTACCGGAGGAAACGGCCGCTGCGACGCGAAATGGTCATGCAATCCGGGGGTTGCCGGGCGCGCGCCGGCGGCCGAAAAGAATAGAGCCCCGCTTTTCAGCGGAGCTCTTAGGCCTTGTGGCTAGAACCATCGTCGGTCAGTGCGCGCGCACGCCCGACCCGTCGTCATCGCTGATCGCGGCGTGTTTGGCGATGGCGGGATCGTCTTCCCGCCATTCGATCGGCGTCGGCTGGGAGACGAGCGCGTGCCGCAACACTTCATCCATGCGCGCCACCGGGACAATCTCCAGGCCGTTCTTCACCGCGTCGGGGATTTCCGCCAGATCCTTGGCGTTCTCCTCGGGGATCAGCACCTTCTTCAAGCCGCCGCGCAAGGCCGCCAGCAACTTCTCCTTGAGGCCGCCGATCGGCAGCACCCGGCCGCGCAGGGTGATCTCGCCGGTCATGGCGATATCGCGCTTCACCGGAATGCCGGTGATGATCGAGACGATGGCGGTCGCCATCGCCACGCCCGCCGACGGTCCGTCCTTGGGCGTCGCGCCTTCCGGCACATGCACGTGGAAGTCGCGGCGATCGAAGACCGGCGGTTCGACGCCGAAGTCGACGGCGCGCGAGCGCACATAGGACGCCGCCGCGGAAATCGACTCCTTCATCACGTCGCGCAGATTGCCCGTCACCGTCATCTTGCCCTTGCCGGGCATCATGACGCCTTCGATCGTCAGCAATTCGCCGCCGACCTCGGTCCAGGCAAGTCCGGTCACGACGCCGACCTGATCCTCGAGTTCGGCCTCGCCATAACGGAACTTCGGCACGCCGAGATAGTCCGAGAGGTTCTCGTTGGTGACGAGGATCTTCTCCTTTTTCTTAAGGAGAATCTCCTTGACCGCCTTGCGCGCCAGATTGGAGATTTCGCGCTCCAGATTGCGCACGCCAGCTTCGCGCGTGTAGCGGCGAATGAGGGTGAGCAGGCCGTCGTCGGCGATCATCCATTCTTCGGGCGCAAGACCGTGCTTATGCACCGCATTGGGGATGAGGTGCCGGCGCGCGATCTCGACCTTCTCGTCTTCCGTGTAGCCGGCGATGCGGATGATTTCCATGCGGTCCATCAGCGGCGGCGGAATGTTGAGCGTATTCGCCGTCGTCACGAACATGACATTCGAAAGATCGTAGTCGACTTCGAGGTAATGGTCGTTGAACGTGGCGTTCTGCTCCGGGTCCAGCACTTCGAGCAGGGCCGACGACGGATCGCCGCGGAAGTCCATGCCCATCTTGTCGATCTCGTCCAGCAGGAAGAGCGGATTGGACGTCTTCGCCTTGCGCATCGACTGGATGATCTTGCCGGGCATCGAGCCGATATAGGTGCGCCGATGTCCGCGGATTTCCGCCTCGTCGCGCACGCCGCCAAGCGACATGCGCACGAATTCACGGCCCGTGGCCTTGGCGATCGACTTGCCGAGCGAGGTCTTGCCGACGCCGGGCGGCCCGACGAGGCAGAGGATCGGGCCGGTCAGCTTGTTGGCGCGGCTTTGCACGGCGAGATATTCGAGAATGCGCTCCTTGACCTTCTCAAGGCCGAAATGCTCGGCGTTGAGCACTTCCTCCGCCTGCCCGAGATCGCGTTTCACTTTGGAGCGCTTGCCCCAGGGGATCGAAAGGATCCAGTCGAGATAATTGCGCACCACGGTGGCTTCGGCCGACATCGGCGACATTTGCCGCAGCTTCTTGAATTCGGCGAAGGCCTTGTCGCGCGCTTCCTTGGAGAGCTTGGTGTTCTTGATGCGCTCCTCGAGTTCGGCGAGGTCGTCCTTGCCTTCCTCGTCGCCCAGCTCCTTCTGGATCGCCTTCATCTGCTCGTTGAGATAATATTCGCGCTGCGTCTTCTCCATCTGGCGCTTGACGCGCGTGCGAATGCGCTTCTCGACCTGCAGGACCGAGATTTCGCTCTCCATCAGCGACAGGCATTTTTCGAGGCGCCGCGCGACGCTCATCGTCTCGAGCACGTCCTGCTTTTCGGCAATCTTGACCGAAAGATGAGACGCCACCGTATCGGCGAGTTTCGAAAAATCGTCGATCTGCGTAACCGCGCCGACGACCTCGGACGAGACCCGCTTGTTGAGCTTCACATAGCTTTCGAATTCGGCGATCACCGAGCGGCCGAGCGCTTCGACCTCGACCGGAGCGCCGAGATCATCGGCGAGAACTTCGGCGTCCGCCTCATAATAATCGTCGGCGCGGTTATAGGCGCGCACGCTGGCCCGCGCCACGCCCTCGACCAGCACCTTCACCGTGCCGTCGGGCAGCTTCAAAAGCTGCAAGACCGAGGCGAGCGTCCCGATCGGATAGATCGCGTCCGTCGCGGGATCGTCGTCGCCGGCGTTCTTCTGGGTGGCCAGAAGTATGAGCCTGTCGGATTTCGTCACCTCTTCGAGCGCGCGGATCGATTTCTCTCGCGCGACGAAAAGCGGGACGATCATGTGCGGAAAGACGACAATGTCGCGCAGCGGCAGCACTGGATAGCTTTCGACCGCTCCGGGGGTGACGGCGTCTCGCTTTTCATTCGACATTTTCTTGTCCTGTCCTAGACCACGCCCCGCTCAAGCGGCGGCTCGAGACCGCGGGCGATTAGGGTTAAGGCCGCGATACGGTCGCCCGCCGATGCCGCGCCACAAAAGACCGCCTGCGATCGCGCCAGACGGCCCCGCTAACGCAAATGGTATACGCAAACAATTGATTCAAGGCGCTGCGTCGCCCAAGCTCAACTCCGGTAGCAGCGCTCCCGGCATCCCGGCGCCTCAGGCGCTCGCGCCGCTTTTTTCGCTGCGTTCAGCGTAAATGTAGAGAGGCCGGGCTTTGCCCTCAACTACTTCCGGTCCGATCACAACCTGTTCAACGCCCTCCAAGCCTGGCAAGTCGAACATCGTGTCCAGCAAGATTCCTTCCATGATCGAGCGCAGGCCGCGCGCGCCGGTGTGGCGTTCGATCGCCTTGCGGGCGACGGACGACAGCGCGTCGTCCTGGAAGGTGAGTTCGACGCTTTCCATCTCGAAGAGCCGCTGATACTGCTTGACCAGCGCGTTTTTCGGCTCGGTGAGAATCTTCTTGAGCGCTTCCTCGTCGAGATCTTCAAGCGTCGCGATGACCGGCAGACGGCCGACGAATTCGGGGATGAGGCCAAATTTTAGCAGGTCTTCAGGCTGCACCTGCCTAAAAATGTCGCCGGTGCGTCGTTCGTCAGGCGCCTGCACGGTCGCCGCGAAACCGATCGACGTATTGCGGCCGCGGGCGGAAATGATTTTTTCGAGACCGGCGAAAGCGCCGCCGCAAATGAAGAGGATGTTCGTCGTATCGACCTGCAGGAACTCCTGCTGGGGATGTTTGCGTCCGCCCTGCGGGGGAACGGAGGCGATGGTGCCCTCCATGATTTTCAGGAGCGCCTGCTGCACGCCTTCGCCCGACACGTCGCGGGTGATCGAGGGATTGTCGGACTTGCGGGAAATCTTGTCGATTTCGTCGACATAGACGATGCCGCGCTGGGCGCGTTCGACATTATAGTCCGACGCCTGCAAAAGCTTGAGGATGATGTTTTCGACATCCTCGCCGACATAACCCGCCTCGGTCAGGGTGGTGGCGTCGGCCATGGTGAAGGGCACGTCGAGAATGCGGGCCAGCGTCTGCGCCAGCATGGTCTTGCCGACGCCGGTCGGACCGACCAGCAGAATATTGGACTTCGCGAGCTCCACGTCGCCGTGCTTCGTCGCGTGGTTGAGGCGCTTGTAATGGTTGTGGACCGCGACCGAGAGAACGCGCTTCGCCTGGGCCTGGCCGATCACATAGTCGTCGAGAACCTTACAAATCTCGCGGGGGGTCGGAATGCCGTCGCGCTGCTTGACGAGCGAGGATTTGTTCTCCTCGCGAATGATGTCCATGCACAGTTCGACGCATTCGTCGCAAATGAACACCGTCGGGCCGGCGATAAGCTTACGCACCTCGTGCTGGCTCTTGCCGCAGAAGGAACAGTACAGCGTGTTTTTGGAATCGCCGCCGCCGACCTTGCTCATATTATTCTCCTATCGGGCCGGCCCATCGGGCGAATCAGCCCGAACTCCTGTAATACCGGCGCCAAACTAACAAAAGGTGAGAACGTCTGGCGTTCCCGCCCCCCATCCATCGTTTCGGTCGTCAGCGACGAGCGCCCGAGAACCATGACTGGCGAGTGTATTTTAGGCGACGGCCAAATTGCAACCTTCGCCGGAAAATCCGTCAAAGCAAGAAAGGCGCCCAGGCTATCCGCTTCATGCGGTAAGGATTTTAGGAACCCTGTTGAGCCGCAAGCGATAGGCGTCCGGCATGCCGCTTCCGAGCAGCGGGCGCAAATACAGCCGGAAGGCGTCGGTGACGTCCGTGCCGCACGGGCTAATGTATTCGTCGGGCATCACTTTTGTCTTTGCGGCGATCTCTTCGAGCGGCGTCAGCTGATAATCCACGGAGTAGAAGCCGGTCCGATGGATCGTCACCGAGCCGTCTCGGTCGCCCCAAATGGCGTATTGCACCGCCTTTTCGCCGACTTCCCGCGCCTCGCGCTGGTCCACGTCGGAGACGCAGCCGACGAAGCTCCTCTGCACATAGCCGAAAGTGTCGGCCCGCACCCGCTTGAAGCCGAGCCGGTCCTTGATGAGGCGGGTGAGTTCGTCGGCGAGCGCGCCGCCGCCGAGATGGACATTGCCGTGATCGTCCCGCTCGACCATTTTGGCGAGCTTCTCGGCGATCGGCGTATGGTTCTCGTCGCAGACGCCTTCTGAAACGGCGACGACGCAGCGGCCGTATTTCCCCATCGTCGCCTTCACGTCGGCGAGGAATTTGTCGACCATGAAGGCGCGCTCGGGGATATAGATGAGGTGCGGGCCGTCGTCGGGGAACTTCTTGCCGAGCGCCGAGGCGGCGGTCAGAAATCCCGCGTGGCGGCCCATGACGACGGCGATATAGACGCCGGGCAGGGCCCAATTGTCGAGATTGGCGCCGGCGAAGGCCTGCGCCACCCAGCGCGCCGCCGAGGGAAAGCCCGGCGTGTGGTCGTTGATGACGAGATCATTGTCGATGGTTTTGGGGATGTGAACGGTTCGCAGCGGATAGCCGGCGCTTTGCGCTTCCTGCGAAACGATGCGGACGGTGTCCGACGAATCATTGCCGCCGATATAGAAGAAGCAGCCGATGCCATGGGCCCGCAGGACGCGGAAGATTTCCTGACAATATTTGAGGTCGGGCTTGTCGCGGGTCGAGCCGAGCGCCGAAGAGGGGGTGCAGGCGACGAGTTCGAGATTATGGGTCGTTTCCTGGGTGAGATCGACGAAATCTTCATTGACGATGCCGCGCACTCCGTGGAACGCGCCATAGACTCGCTCGACCTCGCGAAATTTGCGCGACTCCAGCACCGCGCCGACGAGCGACTGGTTAATGACGGCGGTCGGGCCGCCGCCCTGGGCGACGAGCACTTTGGAAAAATCAATGGCGGTCACGACAAGCTCCCGGGATCCTGCGGCGCTTTCCCACGATCGCGGGACGGCGGCGCTTCAGTCGCGCCGCGCTTATATTCTGAGCCGCGAGGCGGTTCAATTCGACGTGACGGCTATTCTGAAGCTCGGGCCGCGCAGACCTTGGCGAAGAGTCCGTCGTAATAGGGCGGGACCGACGACCATCCCTCGTTCGGCGGATAGGGCTTAGTGATCTTTCCTTCACCCATCTGACCCTGCCGCCAGGCGCCGCCCTCGGAGCGGTATTTGCGATTGACGCAATCGAATGACGCCGTCTCGATTTCCGACAGTCCCTTGTCGGCAAGGCCGAAGGCGGCGGCTTTGGGCGAAGTCGCGTCGTAATCAGTGAGCGCGTCGATCGTGACGATTCCATCGGCGGACGTTCGGCGGGAGGCGGCGTCCATGTAGATCGTCGAAAAATCGTCCTTGGAGACCTGAACCCAATCAACCCTGGCCGATGCGGAAGACGCGAGCGCCGACATGAGCGCCGCGACGCCGATCGTCCATAGCGCGGCCCTCATCTTCGTCTTAGACCAGCGCGCCGTGGCAATGCTTGTATTTCTTGCCGGAGCCGCAGGGGCAGGGCTCGTTGCGGCCGACCTTGCCCCAAGTCGCCGGATTGCCCGGGTCGCGCGCCGCCGCCGGCGCGTCGCTGACCGCCAGCCCGCGCGCCGAGAAATCGGTCGTCGCGAGACGCGTGTTGAGTTCGTCGAGCGCGCCTTGCGCGCCGCCGATCAGCGCCTCGGGATTGGGATGCGACATTTCCATCGCCGGCAGTTCCGGCGGCGCCGAAGGCGGCGCCTCGAAGGACACTTCGACACGCATCAGCTGCGTCGTCACCGTTTCGTCCCAGCGCGTCATCAGGCTCTTGAACAGTTCGAGCGCCTCGGACTTGTATTCGTTGAGCGGATCGCGCTGCGCCATGCCGCGCCAGCCGATCACCTGCCGAAGATGATCGAGCGCCACGAGATGTTCGCGCCACAGCGTGTCGAGAGATTGCAGCACGACCTGCTTCTCGATCATCCGCATCAATGGTTCGGTGTTCTTCTCGACGCGCCCGCCATATGCGGCGTCGGCCGCCTCCAGCAGGCGCTCCTTGATTTCCTCGTCAGCGATGCCTTCTTCCTTGGCCCAGCCCTCGACCGGCAGATCGAGATTGAGCTTCGCCGTCACCTCTTCGGCGAGGCCCTTCACGTCCCAGGCCTCGGCATAGGCGTCATGCGGAATGTGCTGTGAGACCATCGCGTCGACGACGTCCTCGCGCATGTCGGCGACCTGATCCTCGACGCTTTCCTCATTCATGATCTCGCGCCGGCGCTCGAAAATCACCTTGCGCTGGTCGTTCATGACGTTGTCGAATTTCAGAATGTTCTTGCGGATGTCGAAGTTGCGCGCCTCGACCTTATGCTGCGCCTTCTCGATCGCCTTGTTGATCCACGGATGGACGATGGCTTCGCCTTCCTGCAGGCCGAGCTTCACCAGCATCGAATCCATGCGCTCTGAGCCGAAGATGCGCATCAGGTCGTCCTGCAGCGACAGGAAGAATTTCGAACGGCCGGGATCGCCCTGGCGTCCCGAGCGGCCGCGCAGCTGATTGTCGATGCGCCGGCTTTCGTGACGTTCGGTGCCGATGATATAAAGGCCGCCGGCGGCGATCGCCTTCTCCTTGAAGTCGGCGACCTCCTCGCGAATTTCCGCTTCCTTCTTCGCGCGCGCGTCGCCTTCGAGGCCGGCGCATTCCTGCGCGACGCGCATCTCGACATTGCCGCCAAGCTGAATATCGGTGCCGCGGCCGGCCATATTGGTGGCGATGGTGATCGCGCCGGGCACGCCGGCTTCCGCGACGATATAGGCTTCCTGTTCGTGGAAGCGGGCGTTGAGCACCGCGAACAGCTTCGACGGCTTGCCGGAGCGCGCCGCCTCGTAAAGTTTGGAGAGGCCCTTCGCTTCGGCGAAGTCGATCATCTTGTAACCCTGCGACAGCAGGAACTCGGCCAATTGCTCCGACTTCTCGATCGAGGTGGTGCCGACGAGCAGCGGCTGCATCCGCCCGTTCGCGTCCTTGATCTCGTCGGCGATGGAGGAAAGTTTCTCCTTGGCCGTGCGATAGACTTCGTCGTCCTGGTCAAGCCGGCAGACCGGGCGGTTGGTCGGAATCTCCACGACGTCGAGCTTATAAATTTCGGCGAACTCATTCGCCTCGGTCGCCGCGGTGCCGGTCATGCCGGCGAGCTTGTCATAAAGACGGAAGTAATTCTGGAAGGTGATCGAGGCCAGGGTGACGTTTTCGGGCTGAACCTGGACGCGCTCCTTCGCCTCGAGCGCCTGATGCAGACCTTCCGAATAACGGCGGCCCGGCATCATGCGGCCGGTGAATTCGTCGATGATGACCACTTCGCCCTTGCGGACGATGTAATCCTTGTCCTTCTGGAAGAGCTTATGCGCGCGCAGCGCCTGATTGACGTGATGGACGAGCGTGACGTTGTGCGCTTCGTAAAGCGCGCCGTCGGTCAGCGCTCCGGCCTCGATCAGCAGCTCCTCCATATGCTCATTGCCGGCGTCGGTGAGATGAACCGTCCGCTGCTTCTCGTCGAGTTCGAAGTCGTCGGCGTTGAGTTTGGGGATCAAACGGTCGATCGTATTATAGAGATCGGATTTGTCGTCGATCGCGCCTGAAATGATCAGCGGCGTGCGCGCCTCGTCGATGAGGATCGAATCCACTTCGTCGACGATCGCGTAATTATGTCCGCGCTGCACCATCTGCGCGAACTCATATTTCATATTGTCGCGCAGATAGTCGAAGCCATATTCGTTGTTGGTGCCATAGGTGATGTCGCAGGCGTAGGCCGCCGCGCGATCCTCGTCGGTCAGGTCGTGCACCACGACGCCGACGGTCATGCCGAGAAATTTATAGATCTGGCCCATCCATTCGGAGTCGCGCTTGGCCAGATAGTCGTTCACCGTGACGACATGGACGCCCTTGCCGGCGAGCGCGTTGAGATAGACGGCGAGCGTCGCGACGAGGGTCTTGCCTTCGCCCGTGCGCATCTCCGCGATCGCGCCTTCATGCAGGACCATGCCGCCGATCAGCTGGACGTCGAAATGGCGCTGGCCCAGCGTCCTCTTGGCCGCCTCGCGCACCGTGGCGAAGGCGGAAACGAGCAGATCGTCGAGCGTCTTGCCGGCGGCGAGCTCCTCGCGGAACTGGCGGGTGCGGTCCTTCAGCTCCTCGTCGGTGAGCGCCTCGACCTGCGGCTCCAGGGCGTTGATCGCCTTGACTTTCGGCGCATAGGTCTTGAGACGGCGATCATTGGCCGTGCCGAAAATCTTCTTGGCGAGCGCCCCGATCATCCTTGCGAACCTTTCTCCCCGCGCAGCGTCTGCCGCCTTCTCGGCGCGCCGGGTGACGGCGGCCGGCGGAGCGTCGCAACTATTTGAATAACATCCGCCTGCGACATCGCCCCAATGGCGGGGGCGCCGAGACCGACGCGGCGTTTTACGCGCGAGAGATAAGAGCCGCCGGAAACCTTGTCAACGTAAGGGAATTTGAGATGGGGCCGCGTCGTTCGACGCGCGACGAGAATTCCAACGCCGATTGCGGCTTACGATATTTTGCGATATTATCGTTTGGGCGTGAAGACGATTGTTTTGACTGCGGCCGCTGCCAAAGACCTCGACGCTTTGCCGGCGCCGGCCCGCGAGCAAGTCGTCGAAGCGCTTGCGCGCTTCGCCGTCGATGGCCAAGGCGACGTTAAGCGCTTGACTGGGCGCGACGGCTATCGGCTGCGTGTCGGCGCCTATCGGGTGCTGTTCACGCAGGACATGACGACGATTTTGGCCGTCTATATCGGGCGTCGACAAACGGCGACCTATTCGAGGACATGAGATGGGCAAGGTTCAGATCATTCGCACGCCGAGCGGCGAAGAACTCGTCGTACTGCCCCGGGCCGATTACGACGCGCTCGTAGCGGGCGCGCAGTTAATCGGCGCCGATGATGATGATGATGAAGACGCCGCCGACATCGCCGTTTTCGACGAGCGGATGGCGGAACTCCGCTCGAACCGCGACGCCGCCCTTCCGGCCGAGGTCAGCCAGGCAATGCTGCGCGGCGCAACTCTCGTTCAGGCGCTGCGCAAGTGGCGTGGCGTCAAGCAGCAGGACCTCGCCGCAAAGGCGGAACTGGCGCAAGGCTATCTGAGCGATATCGAACGCGGACGCGGCCAGGGTTCGCGCGAGGCGCGCGAGAAAATCGCGCGCGCGCTCGATGTGCCGCGGGAGTGGCTCGTCTAACTTTTTGCGAGGCGACAGGGAGGAGCTTCAGCCTATGGCGCCTCATTGATCGACCGCAGCGGCAAGGGCATCGCGCCGGCGTCGATGAGCCGCGAAAAAATCTTGAGCCCTGCCGGCTCGTTGCCATTGGGATGCACGAGCACGATCGAGCCGGGGCGGGGCCGCAGGCCCAGGGCCAGCCAGCCGTCGGCGCCGAGCGCAATCAAATGGCGGCTGCGGACGTGCTCCAGGAGCGCCGCGTCGGCGACGAGCCCCGGAAAGCGAAAAAACACTGACGGCGTTTCGCCCTCGGCGATAATGAGCCGCTCGGTCTCGAAAATCTCGCGATCGACGTCGACGCCCGGCCGCAGGAAGTAATTCTTCTGGTCCGCAAGGCGGCGAACATAGGGATGGGTATAGGAATGATTGGCCCAGGTGATGGCCAGCGCCCCATTCCGTTCCTTCCCGCGCAGCCAGGCGAAGTCGGCGCCGTGGCGGGCGATCCAGCCGCCCGAGACGGCGAGCATCACCGGCGTGCGCGGCCCCTGGGCGGAGAGCTTTTCGAAGAAGGCGCGGTCGAGCGGCTTGCGGCTGGGGCAGAGGTCGCCGGTGACGAAGGCGCCGTCGCCCGCGCCATGGATGAGCCCGGCGTTGACGAGCGCCGGCGGACGCGTCGGGTCCTGCGGCGGATGCAGCGCCTTAAGATAGCGAGTCTCGGCCTGTTCGGCGTCGCTGGTCGCTTCGCAGCGCCAGCATGACGCTCGCTCCAGCGACGTTTGCAGCGATTGCGGATCGACGGCGAGGATCAACGGCGTATCGTCGACGCTCATCCGTCGGATGGCGAGTCGCGACTCCCCGCCGCCATTGACGCAGGTTTCGAAAATCGGCGCATAGTCGCGCGCCCGCGCGCCGGTCCGCGTCGGTTCTGGCGCGATATTGACGGGACCGCAGGCGTCGTCTTCGCCCCGGGCCATTGCGGCGCCGGCGACATACGCCCAAACTAGCAGGACGAGGACTCGTCTCACGACGCGATCATGATCAAAAACCAAGACATTGAGAAGATCGTTCTTTCGTTTGAACCGAGCGAGTCGGCCGAGCTTGCGGCAAGGCTCGGCGAAGAAATCGCGGCTCGCTTCGCGCCGCGCGTGGAACAGCCCGTCTGCGTCGTCGCGCATGATCCGCAGGGCGCTCTCGTCGCCGGCCTCAACGGCGTCTCGCACTGGCGCTGGCTTTACGTGCGCCATCTCTGGGTCGAGCGTTCACAACGCGGACGCGGCTGGGGGCGGCGGCTGATCGCGGAAGCCGAGCGGATCGCGATAGAGCGCGGCTGCGTCGGGCTCTATGTCGACACATTCGATCCGCGGGCGGCCGCCTTTTACGAGGCTCTCGGATTTACCCGAGCGGGCGAGATCGCGGATTTTCCGCCCGGCCATGCGCGGCTTTTCTTCAGAAAGCCGTTTCAATGACGCAAGCGATGTCGGCGATGGTTCTGCCGGCGGCCCATAAGCCGCTTGTCCTCGAGGAGCGGCCCGCGCCCTCGCCTGGCGCCGGCGAAGTGCGGCTCATGGTCGAGGCTTGCGGCGTTTGCCGGACCGATCTTCATGTCGTCGACGGCGAACTGACGCAGCCAAAGCTGCCCCTCATTCCGGGCCATGAAATCGTCGGGCGCGTCGATGCGATCGGCGCTGGCGTGGCCGACGTGCCGCTCGGACAGCGGGTCGGCGTTCCTTGGCTCGGCCATGCCTGCGGGCATTGCCCCTATTGCCTGAGCGCGCGCGAAAACCTGTGCGACGATCCGCTCTTTACCGGCTATACGCGCGACGGCGGCTACGCCACCCATGCAATCGCCGACGCCTCCTATTGCTTCCCGTTGCCGGAAGATGGCGATCCGGCGACGCTCGCGCCGCTGCTCTGCGCCGGCCTCATCGGCTGGCGCACGCTGAAGCTGGCGGGGCCGGCGGAGGCGATCGGCATCTACGGCTTCGGCGCCGCCGCGCATATCATGGCCCAGGTCGCGATCGCGCAAGGGAGGCGCGTTCACGCCTTCGTTCGGCCGGGCGATCGGGCCGCCGCCGATTTCGCGCTGTCGCTCGGCGCGGCGTCGGCGCGGGATTCCGACGCGCCCGCGCCGGAGCCGCTCGACGCCGCGCTGATCTTCGCGCCCGTCGGCGCGCTCATTCCGCGCGCCCTCGCCGCCACGAAAAAGGGCGGCTCGGTCGTCTGCGGCGGCATTCACATGAGCGACGTTCCGAGCTTTCCCTATGCGCTGCTCTGGGAGGAGCGGCGGCTTCTGTCGGTCGCCAATCTCACGCGTGAAGACGCCCGCGCGTTTCTCGCGCTGGCGCCGACGCTGCCGCTGAAGATGCATGTGACGCGCTATCCGCTGGCTAAGGCGAATGAGGCGCTCGCCGATCTGCGCGAAGGTCGGCTGCAGGGCGCGGCGGTGCTTATTCCTTAATTCGACCGGCGGCCGTCATCGCGAGGAGCGTAGCGACGAAGCAATCGAGGGGCGCCCACGGCTCTGGATTGCTTCGCTTCGCTCGCAATGACGGCGGGGGTCTTTCCGGCGTGGCTAGGCGAGATGTCGCTTGAACGCCGTCAGAATCTCTGCGGCGATGGTCTGCGTATCTTTCGACGCGTCGATTTTGCGCCATTCAATCGCGCCGGTCGCCTTTTCCATTTGCGCCGTCAGCACGTCGCGCGTGGCGTCTGACACATCATTGACCCGCGCGTCCACCCGCGCCGCGCGCCGCGCGAGATCGAGATCGAGCCAGACGCCAAGGAACGGCGCGCGCGAACGTGTGGCCGCGGCCGCTATCGTTTCGCGGTCTTCGGGACGGTCGAAGACGGCGTCGACGATGACCGGCCAGCCGAGGGCGGCGATCCGCGCCGCTTCCTCGAACATCTCGACATAGACTTTTTCCGAGACGGCGCTCGCATAGGCCGATTGCGGAAGTCGCGCGGTCGGCGGGACGCCAAAGAGCCGCTTGCGGATGCGGTCGCTGTTGACGATGCGCGCGCCGGGCGGACATCCGATCATTGGCGCGAGCGCCGCGGCGACGCTCGATTTTCCTGACCCGCTGAGGCCGCCGATCGCGACCACGCCGCCTTGGGCCGGCGCGAGCAGGGATTCCGCCAGATCGAAATAAAGGCGCGCGCGTTCGCCATTTCCCTGCGAGGCGTCGACATGCGCGCGTATGGCGGCGCGCAGCGACATGAAGAAGGGGAGAAGCGGCAGGCCGCCGGTCTCGTCGCGCGCGTCGAGATAGCGGTTGAAGGCGAGATTTGCGAAGGCGGGCGCGCCAGCCCGCCAGTAATCCATCAGCAGGAAACCGACGTCGTAGAGCACGTCGATGGTCGCCATCTCATCGTCGAATTCGAGACAGTCGAAGAGAGTCGGCGCGCCTTCGAACAGACAGATGTTGCGCAGCGTCAGATCGCCATGGCAGCGGCGCACCTTGCCCTGCGCCTTGCGCCCGTCGAGAAGCGCTGATTGCGCATCGAGCGCATTATTCAGCCGAGTGACGAGCATGTCGATTTTTTCCGTGCTCGCAGCGGCGGCGGCGCGCAGGCTCAACGACGCGTCGCCCAGAATTCGGCGCATCGCCGCCGCGCCGCCCTTCTCGTATGCGGGCGCCGCTTCGTCATGAGTCTTGGCGATGCGACGCGCGAGCGACTCGACCATGTCGCGCGTCAGGCGACCGTCCTTGGCGATCTCTTCAAAGAGGTCGTCGTCGGCGAAACGGCGCATGACGACCACCGCGTCGATGGTTTCGCCGCGGCCATCGAGGGCCAGCGAACCGTCGGATTCGCGGGTCACGCGATGCGCGCCAAGATAAAGTTCGGGCGCGAAGCGCATATTGAGCGCCGCTTCGCGTTCGCACATTTCCAATCGGCGGCTCGGCGTCGAAAAATCGAGATAGGAAAAGCGCACCGCCTTTTTCAGCTTGTAGGCGCGCGTTCGGCACAGGGCGACGACGGAAATGTGAGTCGTGACGATCCGCGCCGCGCCGCCGTCGAGCGAGGCGAGAAAGCGCACGACCTCATCCTGCGCGCCAAAATCCATTTTGCGCCTCGACTTAAGCCCCGCAAACGCCCGTCGCCCGAGACTTCGCCTTTTCAGCGTATTGAAGAGGCTATTCCATTCCCAGCGCGGACAGATAGAGATCGAGGATTTCCTCCTCCTCCTCGCGCTTGTGCTTATCCTGCCGGCGGAGAGAAATAATTTTGCGCATCACTTTCGGGTCGAAGCCCGTTCCTTTCGCTTCCGCGTAGACATCCTTGATGTCGTCGCCGATCGCGCGCTTTTCCTCCTCGAGCTTCTCGATCCGCTCGATAAAGGCGCGCAAATGTCCGCCGTCGACGGCGTTGCTGGCCATGTGCATGTCCCGAGGCTGCTCCTGGCGGGCGGGGATGCGCGCCGGTTGGCCGGAGCCTTGCGACAAACGAGCCGGCTCCGTCAAGGCGGGCCGAGGACTAATCCCCGCATTCCGCAATCCGCGCGGCGGACTTGAAACCATCGGCCGGGCCGCCGATCTTTGGCGGGCCAACCGAAAGGCCGCAAGCCGATGATCGATCGCGAACCTTTTTCCAGCAGCGAGCCGCCGAGGAACCGGGTCGGCGCGCGCGCCGCGCCCTATATTCCGCCGCAGGCGCTCGACGGCGTGCGCTCGCGGCGCATCATCGCGGTCATGCTGGACCTGATCCTCGTTACCGGCATGTCGGCGGCGCTGTTCGTCGCGCTCTTCATCCTGAGCGCCGGACTGTCGGCCTTCATCCTGCCGCCGCTGTTTCCGATCGTCGCCTTTTTCTACAATGGCCTGACCGTCTCGGGACCGCGAATGGCGACGCCCGGAATGGCGTTCATGGACCTGGAGATGCGGACCATGGACGGAGATTCCGTCCCGTTTTTGCAAGCGGCGGTCCATGCGGTCCTATTCTATGTCACCTGGCTGTTTCCGCCGCTGCTGCTCATCTCGCTATTCACGAGCGACAAGCGCTGCCTGCACGACATGCTTGCGGATGTGATCATTTTGCGGCGCTCGTCTTAAAATCTGCAATTTCGAAGCGGCAAATCTGGCCTTGGCGCGCGCCGCTCGGGCGCTCTAAATTAATTTCGAATCCGGGATCAAGAGAGCGTGACGAAAGAGCCGCGCGACGCGCCGCAATTCTACCTTACCGCTCCCGCGCCCTGTCCCTATTTGCCGGGCCGCGAGGAGCGGAAGGTGTTTACGCATCTCATTGGCCTTCGCGCGCCGGCGCTCAACGACACGCTGACGCAATCGGGCTTTCGCCGCTCGCAGACCATCGCCTACCGTCCGGCCTGCGAGCAGTGCCGCGCCTGCGTCTCCGTCCGAGTGAAGCTCGACGAGTTCGCGCCGTCCCGCGGCATGCGCCGCATCCGCCGGCGGAACGCCGATCTTGTCGCCGAAACCCGGCCGGCGCGGGCCACGCAGGAGCAATATGGTCTGTTTCGCCGCTATGTCGGCGCTCGCCATTCGGACGGCGGCATGGCCGACATGAGCATGGTCGATTACCAAATGATGATCGAGGACAGCCATGTCGACACCAGGCTCATCGAATATCGTCTGGCGCGTGCGAACGGCGAGATCGGCCCGCTCGTAGCCTGCTGCCTGACCGACAGGCTCTCCGACGGCTTGTCGATGGTCTATTCCTTCTACGAGCCAGAACTGGAGCATCGCTCGCTCGGCGCCTTCATGATTCTCGACCATGCCGAGCGTGGCCGTAGCTTTGGCCTGCCGCATGTCTATCTCGGCTATTGGGTCGAAGGTTCGCGCAAGATGGAATATAAGTCCCGCTTCCTGCCCCAGGAGCGTCTCGGGATGAGCGGATGGGTCCGGGTGGGCTGAGCGCGCCGCGCCGCCTGAGCTTGGCGGGTCACAAAATCGCCGGACTATTCGGGCCTTGTTAAGGCCGAAGATGCACAACTCGATCGAAACGGTCGGCGCGGTTCGCTAGACGCGCCGTCTTTCGGCTTGACCGCCAGGGCGCGTCCCGGCGATGCGATTGGAGCGATCTGTGCGAGAATCCACATTTTTGCAGTTTGTCCGCGGCGCGGCGCTTGTCGCCGGCGCAGTTGTCCTCGCGCCGGCCTCCCTCGCGTGGGGCCAGGAGGGACAGGCCGAGTGGGCGCAGCGCTACGACGCCGACGCCCGTCTCACCGTCTCCCGTTCGACGACCCCGATTCTCTCGACCCAGACGGTGGCCGCCACCGAAGCCGCGATCGAACGCTTTCGCGAAATCGTCGCTAATGGGGGCTGGCCCTCGGTCGCCGGACAGCAATTGCGGCTCGGCTCGAACGGGCCGGCGGTTTCGGCCCTGCGACGCCGACTGATCGCCTCCGGCGACATTGGGCAAGAAACCGGCACAACCCCGGTCTTCGACTCATACGTCGAGGCGGCGGTGCGCCGCTTCCAGGCCCGTCACGGCATCATCGCGACCGGCGTCGTCAATCAGCAGACGATCCAGGCGCTGAATGTTCCGGCCGAGACAAGGCTGCAGCAGCTCGAGACCAATCTCGTGCGTTTGCGCAGCTTCTCCCGCGACCTCGGCGCCCGCTACGTCGCCGCCAATATTCCCGCCGCGACGGTGGAGACCGTGGAGAATGGCGAGGTCGTCACCCACCATGTCGCCGGCGTCGGCAAGATCGATCGGCAGTCGCCGGTGATGCAGACCAAGGCCATCCAGGTCAATTTCAATCCCTTCTGGACGGTGCCGGCCTCGGTGATCCGCAAGGATCTGATCCCCAAGATGCAGGCTGACCCAAACTACCTCAACGCCAATCACATTCGCGTCTACAACAAGGACAATCAGGAGCTTCAGCCCGAGCAGATCAACTGGCGCTCGCTTGACGCGCTTAATTTCCGCTTCCGCCAGGACATCGGCGGCGACTTCAATTCGCTGGGCGTCGTCCGCATCGACATCGCCAACCCCTATGGGGTCTATATGCACGACACGCCGGCGAAAGGCGTTTTCGGCGACGATTTCCGCTTCGTCTCGTCGGGCTGCATCCGGCTGCAGAATGTGCGCGACTATGTCGCCTGGCTGTTGAAGGAGACGCCGGGCTGGGACCGCGACCATATCGATCAGGTCATCGCTTCCGGCGAGCGCGTGGACGTTAAAATCTCGCCCGCCGTGCCGGTTTACTGGGTCTATGTCACGGCCTGGGCGGCGCCGGACGGAATCACCCAGTTCCGCGACGACATCTATCAGCGCGACGGACTCGGGCTGCGGTCAGCCGGCCCAGATTCAGGGCAGCCGGCGGTTGTCCAGGCGGCGCGTCCGATCCCCGCCGACGGCCTGATCCAGGGCGACGACGACAGCTATTTCGAGGAGCGCCCGCGGCGATAGCGCGGGCTTATTGCGCCGCGGCGGCGACGCGCGTCGCGCGCCAGGTGCCGCCGCAAAGGTCGGTCGAGGAGGACCAAGCGCCGGAGCCCTTGCCGCCCCGCAGCGTTCCGTGGAAGCGCGCGACGCGTTCGCCTTCGCCGGTGAACCTTGCGACGATCGTCCCTCCTTCGTCGACATAGCCCCAGGCGGAGCCGGCAGGGCCGGGCGCGGCGGCGATCTTGCTGTCGACGATGTCGAAGGACGGCGGGATCAGGAGCTGGCACTCGCCGACCGTCGTCGCGGCTTCGATGCTCCATCTGCCATCGGTGTCGCCGATCGGACCTGACAGAGTCTGCTCGTTCTCCGGCTTGGCCTTTTGGGCGCGCGGTTGTTTGGCGTATGCGCCTTCGGCCGCCAGGCAAGCGGCAAGCGCCAACGCTAGAATCCTCATCTGGCCTCCGAAAGAGCGCCTCGCAGCGCGCCATGCATGTCGCAACCCGCGTAGATGAAAGAAGTCACGCCGGCCTGGCGCAGACGCTCCTCGAGTTCCCCCGGTCGGCCGGCGAGGTAGAGCTTGGCGCCCGCGCCATTGAGCGCCAGCGCCGCCGACTCCGCAACGTCTCCATAGACCCTGTCGGATGAACAGATGCAAGCGAGTTTGGCGCCGGATTCCCTGTAGGCCTCGACGATTTCGATAATTGACTCGGTTTCGGGACCGAAAACCGCTTCGACGCCGCCGGCCTCGAAAAAATTCTTGGCGAAATTCGCCCGCGCGGTGAAGGCGGCGACCGAGCCGAGATTCGCCAGGAAAATCTTCGGCCGGTCACCCGTCGCGGCCAAATAGGCGTCGGACTCTTCGCGCAGCCGCTCGAACGGTTCGGCGAGCCGATGCGGCGCGAGGGCGGCGCTTTTCAAGGCGCCGGACGCCGGCGCGACGGCTTCGGCCGAGGAATCATAGGGCGCGAGAACGTCGAGCGCGCCTTCGTGAATATCGGGAAACTGGTTCGCGCCGATCAGCTTATCCTTGGCGCGAGCCATGTTCTTCGCCCGCGTTTCCGCAGCTTCCGCGACGCGCGCCTGGAAGGCTCCGGTCGCCAGCGCCCTCGGAAGTCCGCCCTCGGCTTCGATCTGCTGAAACAGCGTCCACGCCTGCTGGCACAGGGCGTCGGTCAGCGCCTCGAAGCCGCCGGCGCCATTCGTCGGATCGTCGACGGCGTCGACATGGGATTCGTCCTGCAGAACGAGCTGGGTGTCGCGGGCGAGGCGTCGCGCGAATTCGTCGGGCGCGCCCAAAGCCTGGGTAAAGGGCAGAACCGAGACGGCGTCGGCGCCGCCGACCGCGGCCGAGAAGGCGGCGAGCGTCCCGCGCAGAATATTGTTCCACGGGTCGCGCCGCGACATCATCCGCCAGGCCGTCTCCGCGAAGACCAGCGCCGGTTTCGGAGCAAGGCCGCAGGCCTCTTCGACCCGCGCCCACAGGCGCCGCGCCGCGCGAAACTTGGCGACGCCCAGCAATTCGTCGGCGTCGGCGCCGAACCGGAAGGCGATCAGACCGCGCGCGGCGTCGACGTCGACGCCGGCCTCCCCCAGCGCCCGCAGATAGGCGAGCGCCGAGGACAGCGCGAAAGCGAGTTCCTGCGACTCGGTCCCGCCGGCCGCATGCACGACGCGGGCGTCCGCGACCGCGGTCGCGTAGATAAAGCCAGCATCAGCGGCGGCCTTTACGTCGCGCGCGAAGCTTTTGCCGGCCTGCGGCCAGGGTTCGGCGGCGAAGCCATGCCGCGCCTGCGCGCCAAGCGGATCGAAGCCCATCGACACCCGGGTAATTGACGGCTCGATATGCTGGCGGTCGATATTGCGCCTGAGCGCTTCGGCCGCCCCCGGCGCGCGCGGCGAATAGTCGAGCGTGACCGGAATGCCGTAGTCGAGGCGCACATTGGCGAGCAGATGGGCGATTGCGTCATCGTCGGCGCCGACGAGACCGCCGCCATAGGCGCCGATCGAGCCGGCGAAGACGAGATGCAACCCGTCCGCGCCGCCGTCGAGGTCCTGCAGCGCCATCCGGTTGGCGGCGTCGGCGTCGGAGAGGTCGACGCGCGCGAGTATGGCCCAACGGCCGGGGTTCTTGCGCAGGGCCGGGACGGGCGCATCTGCGGCGTGGGCATAGAGCGGCTCGATGGCGAGACCGTCGTAAGTCTTAGAGACCAGCGCTTGGAATGAAGCGCCCTTGAGCGCTCGCTCGACGAGAACCCGCCATTGGGCTTCCGTGGCCTGTGGAAAAACACCCGCCAGCGCCGTCTCCTGTCCTGTCATTTTCCCCGTCGCTCTCCATTGTTTCGGGCGGCCTTTTCGCATGAACCCGTGCGCCGGGCCACTGCAAATCCGCCGATCGCGGCGCGGGCTTTATTTTCGGGGCCAAACGCCTTAACCAGTCCCGATTGCGCTTCTGGCGGACGGGTAGCGCGTTGGGGCGGAAGAGCGGGGATGTAGAGGCGCGGCGGTTGGGCGGCGCTGCCCGATCAAGAGGCGTGGGATCGGCGCGCCGCGTCAATGCGCCGCGTCGGCTTCAGTTGTCGCCGAAGCGACGAAGGAGCCTGAAACGGAGGGACTCGTGACTGACAATGTGCAGGATAAGAGCCAGCTCGTCGACGAGATCATAGAGGTGATCGCGTCGGAAGGCATGGTCGACAAGAGCAAGATCACGATGGACGCGTCGATCGAGAGCCTCGACCTCAAATCCGTGGACATCGTGATGATTCTCACGGCGCTCGAAGAGAAATTCAACGTCTATATCCCGATGGACGGCTCGCTGCAGGAAGCCAAGGACGTGAAAAGTCTGATCGAGGCGATTGCCGACCATATTCAGAAAGAGCGCGAGAAACAGTAAATGGCGTTCTCGCGAGCGCGCCCCCAGGGGCGCCGCGTCGTTATTTCCGGCATGGGCGCGGTTTGCGCCTCGGGCGTCGGCGCTCAAAAACTCTGGGAAGCAGCGCGCGACGGCGTCGGCCAGATTCGTCCGCTCAAGACGGAACGCCCCTATGACGGCCGCATCAAGATCGCGGCCCAGGTGCCCGACTTCGATCCGGCCGCACATATCGAAGCCAATGTCCTTCCCTTCTGCGATCCGTTTACGCAGTTCTGCATCGTCGCCGCAGACGAAGCGATGGCGCAGGCGGGGTTCAAGCGCAAAGACATCGCGGGGCCCGGAACCGCGGTCATCATCGGCTCCGGCATCGGCGGGATGACGACGATCGAGGACGGCATCTATCGTTACTATGTCGAAGGGACGCGGCCCGAGATGCTGAGCGTCCCTAAGCTCATCCCGAGCGCCGCGCCCGCGACGATCGGGATGCGCTATTCCTGTCTCGGCCCGACCTTTGCGATCGGCAGCGCCTGCTCGTCGGCGACGCAGTCGATCGGGCTCGGCATGCAGATGATCAGACAGGGCCTGGTCGACAAGGCGATCGTCGGCGGGGCCGAGGCCTGCGTGATCAATGCCACAATCCGCGCCTGGGAAGGCCTGCGCGTCTTGAGCCCGAGCCTCTGTCGTCCCTTCTCGAAGGGCCGCAACGGCATGTCGCTTGGCGAAGGCGCCGCGGTCTTTATCCTTGAAACCGAGGAGTCGGCGCGCGCACGTGGCCACGAGCCCTTATGCGAACTCGCCGGCTACGGCACGACGAGCGACGCCAAGGACCCGGTGCGCCCCGATCTCGAAGGCGCGTCGAGCTCGATCGCTCTGGCGCTCGAAGACGCGGAAATGGCGCCGCAGGACATTGACTATGTGAACGCGCATGGCACCGCCACTCACGCCAATGACATCACCGAAGCGGAAGCGATTTTGCGCGTCTTTGGCGATTATGGGCGCATGGTTCCGGTGTCGTCGACGAAGCCCATTCACGGACATGCGCTCGGCGCCAGCGGCGGCCTGGAGCTCGTCATCACCATCAAGGCGCTGCGCGAACAGATCGCGCCCCCGACCATCAATTTCCTGGAACGAGACCCGAAATGTCCGCTCGACGTTGTCCCCAACGCCGCGCGCGAGCATAAGATCGATGCGGCAATGTCGAACTCTTTCGCTTTCGGAGGGATCAACGCCGTGCTGATCGTTCGTCATGCCGCTTGAGCCGCCGCTTGCCCTCGGGCCTTTCCGCCTGCGGGTCGATCCCGCGCGCGTCGCGGCCTATGCGCGGGAAACCGGCGGCGACGGCGCCAGCGTGCCGCTCGCCTATCCCGCGGTCTGGCTCGCCGAGCCATGGCTTTTTTCGGTGGTGAGCGACCTTTGCGCCGAACTCGACGTCGTGCCGGTGCATGAGTCGCAGAGCTTCTCCTATGACCTGCCGCTCGTCGCCGGAGAAAGCTATGATCTGCGCGTCACCATGAGCCGTGAGGAAACGCCGCCGCGGCTGATCATGGCGGCGACTGTCGCGACGCCCGGCGGCGAAAGCTGTGCGCGAATCGAAACCCTGCTGCGGCTGGTGCCGCGCGCCGGATTTGGGAGCGCGTCATGAGCAACGACATCAAGGTCGGCGACACGCTGCCCGAAACGATCATCGGTCCCTTCGACGCGCCGTCACTGGCCCGCTACGCCGAGGTTTCCGGCGACGCCAATCCCTTGCATCTCGACGATGCGGTGGCGGCGGCGATCGGACTCGCCGCGCCGCCCGTGCACGGCATGAAGCTTCTCGCCGCTTTCGAGCCGATGCTGAGAGCCTGGCGCGGCGATCTCGTCATTGCTTCGCTTGCCGGAAAATTCGTGCAGCCGATCCTGCGCGGCGACACCGTCAGGCTGTCGGGGCGCGTGCTGCGCGCGACCGAGGAAGAGATTTTCGTCCGTCTGACGGCCTATGGCGCGGCGCGGGCGCCCGGCATCATTGGCGAAGCGACCCTGCGGCCAAGGGCCGCCGCATGAGCCGTCGGCCGGGCCTTTGGAGGGGGCGCGCCTATGACTGAGACGCCTGTTCGCGTCTTGATTACCGGCGCGTCGAGCGGCATCGGGCGCGCGCTGGCGCTCGCCTATGCGCGCGACGGCGCGAGCCTTGTCCTGCTCGGTCGCGACGCCGTGCGGCTCGAGGCGACCGGCCGCGCCTGTCTCGCCGCTGGCGCGGAAGAGGCAGAGACTTACGTCGCCGACGTGCGCGATCGCGACGTCATGGCGCGGATCGTTCGGTCCGCGCATGACAAACGCCCCCTCGATATTCTCGTCGCCAACGCCGGCGTCGCGACAGGGCTGTCGCCCGGCCAGATTATCGAGACGCCCGATGCTGTGCGCGCCATGTTCGCGATCAATGTCGCCGGAGTTTTCAACACCGTCGAACCCGCCATAGCGCCGATGTGCGCGCGCGGGAGCGGCAGGATCGCCATCGTCGGCTCGATGGCCGGCGTGCGCGCGCTCCCCCATTCGCCGGCCTATTGCGCCGCGAAGGCCTGCGTTCACATGTGGGCCGACTGTCTTCGCGCCCAGCTCGCGTCTCATGGCGTGCATGTCGCGCTGATCGTGCCGGGCTATGTGAAGACGCCGATGTCGGCCCGTACCATCGTGAAGACGCCCTTCTCGTCGCTCTTTCCTCCAAAAAGCTCAGCGTCGGCGGGCGCGAAGTCCTGGCAACCCGGCGCCATGCCGGATGAAGAAGCCGCGCGCATCATCAAGAGAGGGCTCGAACGCCGCCGCGGCGTCATCGCCTTTCCGCGCTACATGTATTGGGCGCTCCGCCTGTTCTCCTTCCTGCCGGCGGCGCTCGTCGACGGCGTCATGCGTCAGTTTCCCGCCGAAGTGCCGGAAACGCCGGAGCGCGGGGAAAAGTGATCTTCGATCTTATCATATGGACGGCGGCGTTTTATTGGCTCGTCGCCACCGCTTTGCTGTTCGTCTCGGTTGCGGCGACGATCGCGCAACCATGGATCGTCGCGCGCCGCGCCACGCGCCGAGACCAGCCGCCGGTCTCCGCGGTTCTGCCGGTCAAGCTGGTCGAAAAAGAATTCGACCGCACGCAAGAGTCCGCGCTGACGCAGCACTATCGCGACTTCGATGTGACGGTGTCCGCGACCGATCTCGACGCGCCCGCGGTCCAGCGCATGCGCGCTATTTTCGCGCGTCATCCGACCGTCCCGGCGCGCATCCTTCTGTCGACGGCGAAATTCGCGGTCAGCCCGAAAGTGGACAATCTTTACGCACCCTTCACGCAGGCGACCCATGACGTAATCTTCATGAAGGACGCCAATGTGCTGCTCGAGCCGGATGCGCTGGCCCAGCACATGCGGAACCTGACCGATGACGTGGGGCTCGTCTGCGCCATTCCCTATTGCGCGCGGCTCGAAAATTTCGCCGCTCATGTCGAAGCCGCGATTATCAATGGCCCGCATGCTCGCATATTGTTTCTCGCCTCCGCGTTGGGCCAGGGACATGGGGTTGGCAAGATCATGCTGTTTCGGCGTTCGGATTTCCTGCGCGCGGGCGGCTTCGACGCCATTTCCCACACGGTCGGCGAAGACAATGCTATGGCCAAGGCGATGCGACGGATCGGCAAGCGGCCGGTTTTCTCTCATCGGCCGGTCCGGCAGGAGCTGGGCGCGCGCGACTTCGCGGATGTTTATCATCGGCAATTGCGGTGGATGGTCATCCGGCGCAACGATGAACTCCTTTCCTTCCTCGGCGACCCAATATGCCAAGCAGTTCCAGCAGTTATCGCCTCGGCGCTCGCGGCGCCGCTCGTCGGGCTCGCCCCCCTCGTCGCCGCGTCGGCGACGCTTCTCTTGTGGTTTGCGCTCGAAACATTGCTTTCCATGGCAAAAGGATGGCAGTTATCTTGGGCGGCGCCTGCGGTCTTTGTGGTTCGCGAGGCGACAATGCTGGCGGTCTGGTTGAACGCCTGGGTCACTGACCGGGTAGTCTGGGCGAAAAGCAGCGTGGACGCGCGCGCAGGGGCGAGGCCCGCGCCGGTTCCGCATGAAGAAGGATAGGCCGTTTGGTGCTGGGGCTTTTTCAATTCCTCGTCGACGCGGTCGTGATCGTCTGCGCTTCGATATTGGCGGCGATAGGGATCGGCTATCTCATCGTCATCGGCCGCTTCTTCTATGACCAGCTGCGCCGCGTGCGCGACATGGAAGCGCCCGCGACGCCCGATGAGGATTTGCCGCGGGTGCTGCTGCAAATCCCGGTGTTCAACGAGCCGCTCGTCACCGAGCAATCCTTGCGCTGCGTCGCGCTTCTCGACTGGCCCAAGGAAAAGCTGCGCATTCAGCTTCTCGACGATTCGACCGACGAGACCAGCGCGCGCGCCGATTCGGTGGCGGCTGAGCTTCGCGCCGGCGGCGCAGTGATCGACCATGTCCGCCGCGCCGACCGCTCGGGGTTCAAGGCGGGCGCCTGTGCGCACGGCCTCACCATCGCCGACGAACCCTTCGTGGCGATGCTCGACGCCGACTTCCGTCCGCCGCCCAATTGGCTCAAACGTACGGTGCCGCTGTTTTTGACCGATGAGCGCATCGGCTTCGTCCAGTCGCGCTGCGAGTTTCAGAATTTCGAAAAGAACTGGCTGACGCGCGCGCAGGGACTCGTGCAGGACGGACATTATCTTGTCGAGCAGCGCTCGCGCGCCCACGCCGGCTGGCTCTTCCAGTTCAACGGCACCGGCGGCATCTGGCGGCGCGCGACAATCGACGACGCCGGCGGCTGGTCGGACTATTCGCTGTGCGAGGACCTCGATCTCACCGTGCGCGCGGCGCTCAACGGCTGGCATGGGCTGTTCGTGTCCGAGCCGCCGATCCCCGGCCAGGTGCCGGAGGAAATCCGCGACTTCCGCCGACAGCAAAGGCGCTGGTCGAACGGCTTCGTGCAGGTCGCGCAGAAGACCGTTCTGCCTATCTGGCGCTCGCCATGGAGTCTGACGCGCCGCGTGATGGCGATCTCGCTGATCGCCCATCAGGTGTTCTTCCCCACGGCCGCGATCGGATTCATCGCCTTTGTGCTTGGCGGGCTGTTGCACGGTTCGCTTGCGCCTTACGCCGACGTGTTGGAGATCATCGGCGTCCTGACGGCGCTGGTGGCGCTTGGCGTCACGCTGCCGCCCTATCTTGCGCTCAAGCGCGGGACCATCGTCGATTATTTGAAGACGGTCGCGTCAATTCCGCCGCTGATGATCTATCTGGCCTTCGCCAATGGCGCGAAAATCCTTCAGACCCTGCGCGGCCGCAAATCGACCTTCAAGCGCACGCCGAAGCTCGATCACGAGGCTGCGGCGCCGATCGACGCGAAAGTGGAGTAGGGCGCGCCGTCACTCAAGTCGGGCCGGCGCCTCGAAAGCGCCGCCGTCGGTGACGATCGTCAGCGTGGCGTCGGCGGCTTTGGCCGGAGCATCGCCGGAAAAAAGCTTAAGCTCGAAGTCTTCTCCGGCGCGCCCGCTCTCGATGAAGAAAGGCTCCTTCGCTTCCGCGAAGAGGTCCTTCGCCTTGCCGGGGCCAAGATAGCGAAACCGCCATGATCCATCCGCGCCGCCGCGCGACAGCGCGAAGCGCTTTTTCGCTTCCTCGACAGTAAGCTTTTTCGGCACCAGTCGTTCGCTTTCAGCGATTGCCGCCGCGTGTGGCGAAGCGCCGTCGCGCGGCAGCTCAAGCGACAGATCGGCGCGCGCCGGCAGGCAGATTTTGCCGCAGGACGCGTAATCGAGCACGAGATTGAGCGTCACCGGGGCGTTCGGATCGCGCGGCGTCACCTTCAAAGGGAGGAGAACACCGGACTCATAGCCGGCCACGACGGTCCCCGCCTCGTCAATATGCTTGGGAACAGGATATGATGGTTCGACTCCGGCGACATTGACCGATTTCGAAAAATCGAACGCGGGCGCCGAGCCGGCCTCGCCGGGCTGACGCCAATAGGTGATCGTCTCCGGATCGAGCGCGATCTCGACGGCGGCGCGATAAGTTCCGCCCTGGGGCGGCCCGGCCGACAGCAGCCGAGCGCTGGAGGCGGCGCTCTTCACCGCAGCGGACGCGAAACTTGCGTTCTTGGCGAGCGACTCCGTCGACACGCCCTGCGTGAGCATTGCGGCGAGTTGCGCGAGCAACAGGAATTTGGAGCGCTTCATCGGTCCGCGGCAGCCTGTCTTTCAGTCAGGGAAGTCAGTTACGTCGGCTGCGCCGCTTGTTCTTGAGACGCGGCGAGCGTAGCATGACCCTATGAGGCCAGCCGGCAAGAAGCAAGATTTCGCGGCCAGGGTGAGCGAGCGCCGCAGCGGTCGCCCCGCTGACCGCCGTTTCCTTGACGGCCAATTGCTGATCGCGATGCCGAGCATGTCGGATCAACGCTTCGCGCGCTCGGTGATTTATCTTTGCGCCCATTCCGAGGACGGCGCGATGGGCATCGTGGTCAATCAGCCGGCCCGCGTGCGCAATTTCCCCGAACTTTTAGTGCAGCTCCAGGTGATCGCGCCGCAGGAGCGCATCAGCCTGCCGAGCCGCGCCGAAGACATTCAGGTGCTCTCCGGCGGGCCGGTGCAGACCGACCGCGGCTTCGTGCTGCATACGCCGGATTTCTTTTTGGACAATTCGACGCTGCCGATCGACGACGGCGTGTCGCTCACCGCGACCATCGACATTCTGCGGGCCATCGCGGCGGGACATGGCCCCGACCAGGCGCTGCTCGCGCTCGGTTATGCGGGCTGGGACGCGGGACAGCTCGAAGAAGAGATTCAGCGCAACGGCTGGCTGAACTGTCCCTCCGATCCCGCATTGCTGTTCGATCGCGATCTCGAAACGAAATATGCGCGCGCTCTGCGCTCGATCGGCGTCGATCCCGAACGTCTGTCGTCGAACGCCGGACACGCCTGAGGGTCAGGCGAAGCGGTCGACAGCAGTCAAATATTGAACAAAGCCCTCCTGTAAGCCATTGTCATACGCATGAGCGGCGCGCCCCAGACAACGGTTTTGAGCGTTCGGGTCAATCCCGATGAGCGCGCCATTCTCGAAGCGGCGGCGGCCCAGGCCCACACGACGTTGAGCGATTTCGTGCGCCGCAAGGCGCTTGAGTCCGCCGAAGCCGATGTGCTCAACCGCAGCGTCATCACTATTCCGGCGGAAAATTGGGCGGCGTTCGAGGCCTGGCTGCACAAGCCCGCCAAAAAAGTTCCTGCGCTTGCGGAACTCGCCAAACGTCGGCCATCCTGGGAGCGATAGGTGGCGGTTTGTCCGCCGCGCCCGCTCCTTGAGAGCGATCATCGCGAATTATTTGACTGTGGTAGGGAGTCGCTCAACGGCTGGTTCCGGTGCCATGCCTGGATCAATCATCAGAGCGGCGCTTCCCGCGTCAATGTCATGATCGACTCGGCCTCGGGCCGTATCGCCGGCTATGTCACGCTCAACGCCGCGCAGATCGAACGCGGCTTCCTTCCCAAACCGCAACAGCGCAACCAGCCGGATCCTTTGCCGGCGACGCTGCTCGGTCAGCTTGCGGTGGATAAGGTCTTTCAAAAGCAAGGCCACGCCGTTTCCTTGCTTCAGTTTGCCCTTAAGACAGCCATTCACGCCGCCGATTCCGTCGGCAGCGTCGGCGTCGTCACCCATCCCCTCGATGAGGAGGTGCGCGGCTTCCATGCCCGTTGGGGGTTTCAGGACTTACCGTTCGACGCACGCCGCGCGATGTTTGTGCGCATGGCCGATTTACGGAAGGCGTTTCGCTCATAGCCGATCGAAGGCTGGCGCATAGTCTACCGATCCTTCCGTTGCCGGAAGCGCGCCATTGAGCGCCAGCGCCATGAAATGCGGTCCCGCATAGGGCGAACTAAAGCCCGCAGCAAGCTCAGGCTGAAACCCGAAACGGCCATAAAGGGCGCCGTCGCCCAGCACAAAAACCGCTCGCCAGCAATCTTTCGATACGCTCGCCAGGCTCCTGCGCAGGAGAGCGCTGGCGACGCCTTTTCTGCGATATGCCGCGGCGACGGCGACTGGACCGAGTCCAAGCGCGGGAAAGGGCGCCTTCATCCTGGACAGGGCTGCATAGCCGACGACAAGGCCGTCGATGGCGGCGACGCAGCCGAGAACCAAATCGCCTTTCTTGCGCAACGCATCTACAAGGTCGGCTTCGCTCGATCGCTGGAAAGCGGCAGTGAGCAGTTCGCCTATGGCCGAATGATCCTCGGCGGTTTCGTCGCGAAGCGTTGCGCTTTCGCTCATGGCGCCGGGTTGCTGTGCAATTGATGGATCGCGTCGATGCGCCGCTCGATTTCCGGCGTGATCGTGAATTCCATCGACGCGAGGTCGGCATTAAGCTGCGCTATCGTCGTCGCGCCGATGATGCTCGACGTGACGAAGGGCCGCGAGGTGACGAAGGCGATGGCGAGCTGCGCCGGATCGGCGCCGATATCGCGCGCCAGCGTCAGATAGGCGTCGATCGCCTGTTCGACTTCCGGCTTCTCGTAACGCTGCGCGCGCTCGAACAGCGTCGTGCGCGCGCCGGGCGGCCGCGCGCCGCCCTGATATTTGCCAGTGAGGTAGCCCTGCGCGAGCGGCGAATAGGCGAGCAATCCGACGCTCTCGCGCTCGGCGAATTCGGCAAGCCCCAGTTCGAAGGTGCGGTTGAGAAGATTATAGGCGTTCTGAATCGAAACGACGCGCGGGCCATGTCCGAGTTCGGCGGCGCGCAGGAAGCGCGCGACGCCCCATGGCGTTTCATTGGACAGGCCGATATGGCGAACTTTGCCGGCGCGAACGAGGCGCGTCAGCGCTTCGAGCGTCTCTTCGATCGGAACTTCATCGCGCTTCGTCGGTCGCCGGTAGGTCGTGCCGCCGGCGCCCCAAAGCGGCAATGAGCGATCCGGCCAATGCAATTGGTAAAGATCGACATAGTCGGTTTGCAGCCGCTTGAGCGAGCCGTCGATCGCATGGTCGATGTTCTTGGCGTCGAGAATGGTTCCGGCGCCGCCGGGACGGAGCCTGTCGGTGTCGCCGCGTCCGGCGACCTTGGTGGCGATGATCGCCTTGTCGCGGTTCTTGCGCGCCGAGAACCAACTTCCGATGATTCGTTCGGTCGAACCTTGCGTCTCGCGCCGCGGCGGAATCGAATAGATTTCCGCCGTATCGATGAAATTGACGCCGCAGTCGAAGGCATAATCCAATTGCGCATGGCCCTCCGCCTCGCTGTTCTGCTCTCCCCACATCATCGAGCCGAGACAGATTGCGGAGACCGAAAGGTCGGTGTGTCCGATTTTGCGATATTCCACGATGCGATCCTTAAAGAGGTCGCGAACATGCGCGCGCCGGAACGACGCCGGACGCGCCGATCTACGCCCGTCGCGGAGAACGCCGCGCGCCCGCGATTCCTATCGTTTCGTTTCGCTGACCAGTTCGAGAAGGCCGACTCGTTCTAATTCGTCGGCGACGCGGGCCAGCCAGGTCCGGACATAACCGCGCAACACAAAGGAATGTTCGGCCGGCTGGCCCTGCGCGTCCTGATTGGCGATGAATGTCGAGAAGGGCGCGCCGGACAATTCGACCTGCTCATAGGCGAGTTCGCTAAGCTTGGGAATGGTGATCTCGCCGGACGTGACGACATCCTCGAAATATTTCGCATGGGTTTGGGGATCCCATTCGAAAAAAGTCGTGTCGTTGACGTGATTCTTGACCATGAAATAATTGGCGCCCGCGACATAGGGCGCGATCTCGGCGATCTCCTCCAGCGAAGAAATGGAGGGGCCGATCACATGCAGCAGCACGAAGCGGAATTCGCCGCTCTTCACCGCGTCGAAGAAGCCGATTTCGTCGAGCGCTCGGAGGGCGGGGCTGAGGCCGCCAGCGCGCACGTCGATCACGCTGACCTTGGCCTGCGACGTATTCAGCGTGTCGATGATTTTCATCTGATCGGCGGGCTCGGTCAGATCGACGATCATCGTCTCGTCGGGGTGGAAGCGGTGAAGCGTGCCGCGCGGGGTCTCGGTGTCGAAGGCGCGCGCATGAATATTGTTGAGCGACAGAAAATCCAGGATCGCCCTCGCGATCGTCGTCTTGCCGACGCCGCCCTTGTCGGCGCCGACGACAATGACCGCCGGGCGAATGGCGGCGTTCGGGGCGGCAGCCTTAGCCGCGACCGTCGGCGCCGGGCGTTCCGATGCCCGCTTGGGCGGCGGCGCCCTGGTGATTTTGACCGGCTTCTTAGCCATGAGTGCTCCTCTCGGATCTCGCGCTGGCGCCGCTGTTAATGGGAGACGAGAACTCAACAAACATGGTTTGCGGGCGCTTGTCAGCCCCGATTCAGCTATCCGCCTATGGCGCTCCAAATGTGACAGAATATTATTACATATTAAATTTGTTATTATACACAAAGCTCCACGATTCGATCGTGAATTGACATTCGAGCGGTTTGGAGGTTTATGCGTTCGGAATACAGAACGTCCGCGGCGGCGCCCCGGAGCGGACCAGTCGGCGCTTCAATAATATGAGCAACATCGAGAACATCGTGGCGCAACGGCCCGCCCAATTGCCCCAGCAAACTTTGCCGACCCTTCACGTCGAGGACCGTCACGGCGCGATCCATGAACTGGAGGCGGTCGAGGGTTGGCGGCTGATGGAGATTTTGCGCGACCATGGCGTCGGCATGGACAATACCTGCGGCGGCGCCCTCGCCTGCGCGGAATGCCATGTCGTCCTCGACGCGGAATCGGCGCGGCGCGTGCCGCCGCCGACCGATGAGGAAATCGAAAAGCTCGATGAATTGCCGATGCTTTACGAACATTCGCGCCTGTCCTGCCAGATCATCTGGTCGGATGACATGAGCGGGCTTCGACTGAAGCTGGCGCAGGAAACCTGATGGCCCAGTTCAAACATCCGCAGATTTTGATCGCCTCGAATCTCACAGACGGCGAAGTGGTGTTTCTCGGCGCGTCAGGCTGGGAGCGCGACCATCGCCATGCGCGCGTCGCGCGGAGCGCCGAAGATGCGGCGGCGCTAGAAGCCTGTGGCAGGCGCGACATTTGCGCCAATCGCGTGGTCGATGCCTATCTCGCCGACGTAGAGATCGGCGGCGACGGCGCGCCGAGCCCGATGCATTATCGCGAGAAAATGCGCGTGAAAGGGCCGAGCGTTCGCCTTGATCTCGGCAAGCAGGCGGCGGGAGGCGCGCCGTGACCGCTCACGATCCCGAAGCGATGCGCCGGGCCAATGCGCCGACGACCACCTATCGCTACGACGAGTATGACGCCGCCTTGGTGCGCGAACGCGTCGCCGAGTTTCGCGAACAGGTGCGCCGGCGGCTCGCCGGCGCGTTGACCGAAGAGGAGTTCCGTCCGTTCCGCTTGATGAACGGACTCTATCTCCAGCTTCACGCCTATATGCTGCGCGTCGCCATTCCCTATGGGACGCTGACCGCGCGCCAGATGCGTCGGCTCGCCGACATCGCCGACAAATGGGACAAGGGCTACGGCCATTTCACCACGCGCCAGAACCTGCAGTACAATTGGCCGAAGCTGGTCGATACGCCGGACATTCTCGAAGCGCTCGCCGACGTCGAGATGCACGCCATCCAGACCTCCGGCAATTGCATCCGCAATGTGACGGCGGATCATTTCGCCGGCGTCGCGCCGGATGAAATCGAAGATCCGCGCCCGACCGCGGAGTTTCTTCGCCAATGGTCGAGCCTGCATCCGGAGTTTTCGTTTCTGCCGCGCAAATTCAAGATCGCGGTGACGGGCGCCGCGCATGACCGCGCCGCGATCATGGTGCATGACGTCGGTCTGCGCATCGTCAGGAACGATGAGGGCGAGATCGGCTATCAGGTCGTCGTCGGCGGCGGCCTCGGCCGTTCGCCCTTCGTCGGCAAGGTGGTCGGCGACTTCGTGCCGCGGCGCGATTTGCTCGCCTTTCTCGAAGCGATCATGCGCGTCTACAACCGCTTCGGCCGGCGCGACAACAAATATAAGGCGCGCATCAAAATTCTCGTCCATGAGAAGGGCATCGACGACATCCGCGCGGCGGTCGAAGCCGAATTCGCGGCGATGGACCGCTCGGTTTTCGCCCATGATCCGGCCGAGTTCGAGCGCATCGCCGGTTTTTTCGCGCCGCCGCCCTATGAGTCGCTGCCGAGCGACTCTCAAATGCTGCGCGCCGCGAAACTGGAAACGCCGGCCTTCGCCAATTTCGCCGACGTCAACGTCGGCGCGCACAAGATTCCCGGCTACGCCATCGTTACGGTTTCATTGAAGCCGATCGGCGGCGTCCCCGGCGACGCCAGCTCCGATCAGATGCGCGTGCTGGCCGAGGCCAGCGAACGCTTCGGCTTCGGCGAATTGCGCGTCAGCCATGAGCAGAACATCATCTTGCCGCATGTGAAGCAGGACGATCTCTTCGCGCTGTGGCGGACGCTCGACGCCGCCGGGCTCGCCACGGCGAACGCCGGCCTCGTCTCCGACATTATCTCCTGCCCGGGTCTGGATTACTGCTCGCTCGCCACCGCCCGCTCGATCCCGATCGCGCAGGCGATCTCGACGCGTTTCGCCGACATGTCGCGACAGCGGCGCATCGGCAAGCTCGGCATCAAAATCTCCGGCTGCATCAACGCCTGCGGCCATCACCACGTCGGCGCGATCGGCATCCTCGGTCTCGAAAAAAAGGGCCAGGAATCCTATCAGATCACGCTCGGCGGCGATCCGACTTTCTCCGCGTCGATCGGCGAAATTCTCGGTCCCGGCGTCACCGCGGAACAGACGCCGGACGTGATCGAACATCTCGTCGATTTCTATCTCGCCGAGCGCGAGGAGGGCGAGGCCTTCATCGACACCTGGCGGCGCATCGGTCATGCGCGCTTCAAAGACGTTTTGCGTCGGGAGGGCGAAGATGGCGCTGATATCTGACGGCCGCTTCATCGAGGACGGCTGGCGCCGCCTCGCCGAAGAAGAGGCGCTGCCCAAAGCGGGAAAGGTCATCGTGTCGCTGGCCCGGCTTCAACACGCCATCGAGGTCCTTGGACCGGAGTCGGCGCTTGGCGTGATCGTTCCGAATACGACCGAACCGTCGGCGCTCATCGAGGCGTTGCCGCGATTGGGTCTCGTCTCGATTTCTTTCCCCGCCTTCGCCGACGGCCGCGGCTTCTCCCTGGCGCGCCTCTTACGGCGCGCCGGATTTAAGGGCGAGCTTCGCGCCAGCGGGCGGCTCGTCGCCGATCAATATGCCCATGCGGTCGGCTGCGGCTTCGATACGATCGAAATTCCCGACGATCTCGCCGAGCGCCAGGATGAAGAACAATGGCGCGCCGCGCTCAACGTCTATGCGATGAGCTATCAGCGCGGCTATTCAGGGCGCGGCTCGATTCTCGAAGCGCGTCGGAGGGCGGCGCGGCCATGAAGGCGTCGATTGCCGAAACGATCGCGCCGCGCCTCGCGCCGCTCGACCTCGATCATCGCCTGCTGCTGCTGCGCGAATTCATTCCCGGCCGGATCGTATTCACCACGAGCTTCGGGATAGAGGATCAGCTCATCACGCACTCGATCTTCACCCAGGGACTCGATATCGACGTCGCGACGATCGACACCGGTCGCCTGTTTCCCGAAACCTATGAGCTTTGGGAGCGCACCGAAGCGCGCTATGCGCGGCGTATTCGAGCCGCCTATCCGCAGGCGGCGCCGCTTGAAGCGCTGATCGAAGAACAGGGGATCAACGGCTTCTATAATTCCGTCGAAGCGCGCAAGGCTTGCTGTCACGTGCGCAAGGTGGAGCCGCTGTCGCGGCTGCTCGCCGGCGTTTCGGCCTGGGTGACGGGACTTCGCGCGGACCAGTCCGAGGCGCGCGCCGAGGCGCCGATCATCGCCTTCGACGAGACGCACCGGCTGCTCAAGCTCAATCCGCTCGCGGACTATTCGCGCGACGCCGTCGTCGCGGCGGTCGAGGAGTTTTCCGTGCCGATCAATGATCTCCACGCCAGGGGTTTTCTCTCGATCGGCTGCGCGCCATGCACGCGCGCCGCGCTGCCGGGCGAGAGCGAGCGCGCCGGCCGCTGGTGGTGGGAAGACGACGGCAAGAAGGAATGCGGCCTTCATATCGGCGAAGACGGCGTACTGCGTCGCGGCGCGCCGCAAGAGGCGGAACAATGACCGCGCTCGCCGTGCGTCGGCTCGGCTATCTCGATCGACTCGAGGCCGAAAGCATCCACATCATGCGCGAGACCGTCGCCGAATGCGAACGGCCGGTGATGCTCTATTCCATCGGCAAGGATTCGGCGGCGATGCTGCACATCGCCATGAAGGCCTTTTATCCGTCGAAGCCGCCGTTTCCGCTGCTCCATGTCAACACGACCTGGAAGTTTCGCGAGATGATCGACTTTCGCGACCGTCGGGTGAAGGAGCTCGGCGTCGAACTGATCGAATATATCAATCCCAAAGGGATTGAGATGAACATCAGCCCTTTCGTTCATGGCTCGAAGCTTCACACCGAGATCATGAAGACCGAGGCGCTGAAGCAGGCGCTGGACAAATATGGGTTCGACGCGGCCTTTGGCGGCGCGCGGCGCGACGAGGAGAAATCCCGCGCCAAGGAGCGCGTGCTGTCGTTTCGCACCGCGCAGCATCGCTGGGATCCCAAGAATCAGCGGCCGGAATTCTGGCGTCTCTACAATACGCGCAAGGCGCCGGGCGAAAGTCTGCGGGTTTTTCCCATGTCCAATTGGACCGAGGCGGACATCTGGGACTATATCGCGCGCGAAAATATTCCCGTCGTTCCGCTTTATTTTGCGAAAGAGCGGCCGGTCGTGCGCCGCGGCGGCACGCTCATCATGGTCGACGACAATCGCATGGAGCTCGCGCCCGGCGAAACCATCGAACATCGGATGGTGCGCTTTCGCACGCTGGGCTGCTATCCGCTGACCGGCGCCATCGAAAGCGGCGCGGCCAGTCTCGACGAGATCATTACCGAAATGCGCGAGAGCCGTTCTTCGGAGCGCCAGGGACGGCTCATCGACCACGACGGCTCCAGCTCGATGGAGCAAAAGAAGCAGGAAGGATATTTCTAACATGCACGGCGCCGTCGTTGCCGCATCGCCGTCGCGCGCGCCCGCGCGACAGCTCGGCGAAAAACCGCTGCTGCGGTTCATCACCTGCGGCTCGGTCGACGACGGCAAATCGACCCTGATCGGGCGCCTGCTCTATGACGCCGATCTCGCGCCCGACGACATTATCGCGGCGCTCGAAAGCGACTCAAAGAAGCACGGCACGCAGGGCGAGGCGCTGGATTTCGCGCTGCTCGTCGACGGGCTCGCGGCAGAGCGCGAGCAGGGCATCACCATCGACGTCGCCTATCGCTATTTCGCCACCGACCGGCGCAAGTTCATCGTCGCCGACACGCCGGGTCATGAGCAATATACCCGCAACATGGCGGTCGGCGCCTCGACCGTCGATCTCGCCATTCTGCTTGTCGACGCCCGCAAGGGCATTCTGCCGCAAACCCGCCGCCACAGCGTCATCACCTCGATGTTCGGCGTGCGCCATGTCGTCGTCGCCGTCAACAAGATGGACCTTGTCGGCTATAGCGAAGAGGTTTTTCGCAAGATCGAGGCGGATTTTCGCGCCTTCGCCGACAGTCTGCGTTTCGCGTCGATCTATGTCGCGCCGCTGGTAGCGACGGACGGCGACAATCTTGTCCACGCCAGCGCCAATATGCCCTGGCACCACGGGCCGCCGCTTCTGTCCTATCTCGAAGCAGTCGCGGTGGAAGACACGACGCAAATCGCGCCGTTCCGCATGCCGGTGCAATGGGTGAACCGACCCAATCTCGACTTCCGCGGCTTCTCCGGCTTCATCAGCGGCGGCAATATCCGGCCCGGCGATATCGTGCGCATTCTGCCGTCAGGCCGCGACACGCGCGTCGCCAGAATCGTGACTTTCGACGGCGACCTCGACAGCGCCGTCTCGGGTCAGTCGGCGACGCTGACGCTCGCCGAAGAAATCGACGTTTCCCGCGGCGATCTTTTGTGCTCGCCGGTCTCGCCCGCGAAAATCGGCGATCGTCTCGAAGCCAAGCTCCTATGGCTGGTGCGCGAACCGCTCGTCGCCGGCAAGAGCTATCTCTTAAAGATCGGCACGAGAACGGCGCCTGCCGCCGTGACTGCCGTCGACACGCGAATCGATATCGAAACCGGGCGGTCGCAGCCGCTTCCTGGCGGCGCGACCCTGGCGTTCAACGAAATCGGCGACGCGCGCCTGTCGCTCGCAACCGTGATCGCCTGCGATCCTTATGTCGAAAATCGCGAAACCGGCGGATTTATTCTTGTCGATCGCATCACCAATGAAACAGTAGCGGTCGGCATGGTCAAAACGGTCGCCGCGTCGAACGGTCGCGCCGCGCCGCCGCTGACCGAGCTCAGCTACGCTTCGATGGAAGGCCTGCCGCTGGCGCGCGAGTCGTTCAAGCCAACCCCGACGCGCAGCCTGGTCAAAGCGCTTTCCTGGCTCCTGCCGGCAAGTGTTTCGACCTTCCTGATCGTTTACGCCTTCGTTCGGAACATGGAGCTCGCCGCCGAAATCACCGGCGTCGAATTGCTGGCGATCTTCGCGCTGTATTATCTGCACGAGCGGTTCTGGTTGCGATTGAGCTTCGGACTTGCGTCAGAAGAAACGCGCAGCGGCGACGATCCGGGCTTGTGATAAGAAATCCGTCTGAATCGCTGGGCTGTCATTCCCGACGCGCGCAATGCGCGCGATCGGGAATCCAGAGCCACAACCAAGATCCTTGTTGTGGCTCTGGATTCCCGGTCAGGCCTTCGGCCTGCCGGGAATGACACGGCCCGAACGAACGGATCAGCCGGATGCGCCGTCAATGCGCTTCATCCCAATTGGCGGCGGCGCGCGCATCGACTTTCAGCGGCACCGAAAGTTGGACGGCTGGCGCCGGGGCCTGCTCCATCACGCGGCGCGCCAATTCGATCGTCGCCTCGGCTTCATTCTCCGGCGCTTCGAACACCAGTTCGTCATGGACCTGCAAAAGCATCTGCGCCGATAGGCCGGCGCGCGCCAGGGCGTCATCCATTCGCACCATCGCGCGGCGGATGATGTCGGCGGCGGCGCCCTGGATCGGCGCATTGATCGCGGCGCGCTCATAAAACGCGCGGTCAGAGGCGTTGGCCGAGGCGATGCCCGGGAAGTGATAGACCCGGCCGAAAATCGTCGAGACTTCGCTCTTCTCGCGCACGGTCTTGCGCGTTAAATCCATATAGTCGCGAATGCCGGGAAAGCGCTCGAAATAGCGCTTGATATAGGCGCCGGCCTCTTCACGCGGAATGCCGAGCTGATTGGCGAGTCCGAAGGCGGAAATGCCATAGATGATCCCGAAATTGATCGCCTTGGCGCGGCGGCGGGTTTCAGGCGGCATGTCCTTGATCGGCACATTGAACATTTCGCTCGCGGTCATCGCGTGAATGTCCAGGTCCTCGGCGAAGGCTTTCTTCAATTGCGGAATGTCGGCGATATGGGCGAGCAGCCGCAGTTCGATCTGCGAATAATCCGCCGAGATCAACACACGTCCAGGCGGCGAGACGAAGGCTTTGCGGATTTTGCGGCCAGCCTCGTTGCGCACGGGAATGTTCTGCAGATTCGGTTCTGACGAGGAGAGCCGCGCCGTGGTCGTCGCGGCGAGCGCATAGCTCGTGTGCACCCGGCCGGTCTCGGGATTGATATAGCCGGGCAGGGCGTCGGCGTAAGTGCTTCTGAGTTTGGAGACCTGCCGCCAGTCGAGAATGCGGCGCGCGAAATCATTGCCTTCGCTGGCAAGGTCTTCGAGGACGCTCGCTGACGTCGACCAGGCGCCGGTCGCGGTTTTTTTCGCGCCCGGCAAGCCCATCTTGCCGAAAAGAATGTCGCCCAATTGCTTGGGCGAACCGAGATTGAAGCTCTCGCCGGCGAGATCGAAGATTTCGGCTTCTAGACGCGCCATGTCCTGCGCGAATTCGCCGGAGAGGCGCGAGAGAATCGCCCGATCTACCGTGACGCCGCGCCGCTCCATGCGGGCGAGCGTCGCGACCATCGGCCGCTCCAAAGTCTCGTAGACATTGGTCATATGCTCGGCGGCGAGCCGCGGTTTCAGCGCGCGCCACAGGCGCATCGACACGTCGGCGTCCTCGGCGGCGTATTCCGTTGCTTTGTCGAGCGCGACTCGCGCGAAGCCGATGAAATTGCGTCCCGCGCCGGCGACCGCGGCGAATTTGATGTTCTCATGTCGAAGATGTTTGAGCGCCAATTCATCGAGGCCGTGATTGTTGAGGCCCGAGTCGAGCGTATATGAGATAAGCATCGTATCTTCGATCGGCGCCACTTCGATTCCGTAACGCGCGAGAACGAGCAGATCATATTTCATATTATGCGCGATCTTGAGGATCGCCGACTCTTCGAAGAGAGGCTTCAGTTTCGCGATCGCCTCGGAGAGCGCGATCTGGCCGGGAAGGAGCTCGGCGCCGCCAAAGAGATCGCCGGCGCCGGGCTCGCGATGCCCGAGCGGAATGTAACAGGCGCGCCCCGGCGCGACGGCGAGCGAGACGCCGACAAGGTCGCAGCTCATCGGGTCGAGCGAGGTCGTTTCGGTGTCGAGCGCAACGATCCCGGCTTCCCTCGCGTCGGCGATCCATTGATCGAGGCGTTCGATCGAGGTCACGCATTCGTAAGCGGCGCGATCGATGTTCGCCGCTTGCGCCTCGGCGCGGCGCGTAGCGACGAGGGCGGCGGGGGTGGAGCCTTCCTGCGCGCTGGCGCCGCCGGACTTCGTCGCGGACTCCGCCGCTACGTCGGGCTGCGGCGCAGCCGGCGTATCGCGCCGCGCTTCGCCGTCGCGCGCGCGCCAGCCGGCGGGGCCGACGAAATTGGGATCAGGCGCAACGTCGTGTATATCGACGCCATAAAGCTCCGCGACTCGCCGCGTGATCGTGGTGAACTCCATCGCCTGCAGAAAGGCGACGAGCGTCTTTGCGTCCGGTTCGTGCAGACCCAAATCTTCGAGCGGCGTCTCGACAGGCGCGTCGCGCACCAGCGTCACCAGTTTTTCGGAGAGACGGATGAGCTTGACCGCTTCGGGTTCGGTCAAGGCCTCGCGGCGCTTAGGCTGTTTGATGCCGGACGCCTTGGCGAGCAGCGTGTCGAGATCGCCATATTCGTTGATGAGCTGCGCGGCGGTCTTTATGCCGATACCTTTCGCGCCTGGCACATTGTCGGTCGAATCGCCGGCGAGCGCCTGCACGTCGACGACCTTGTCCGGCGTGACGCCGAAATAATCGACGACCTCTGCTTCGCCGATGATGCGTTCTTCGCGCGCGCTTTTCGCGCCGGCGGTTCCCGAGGCCGGATCGTACATCGTCACGCTCGGCCCGACGAGCTGCATCAGATCCTTGTCGGCCGAAACGATCAGAACATCGGCGCCCTTGGCCTTCGCCTGCATGGCGTAAGTGGCGATGAGATCGTCGGCTTCGTACACGTCCTGTTCGATAGGGGTGAGGCCGAATGCTCGCACCGCGGCGCGCATCAGCGGAAATTGCGGAATGAGGTCTTCCGGCGGCTCGGCGCGATGCGCTTTGTAGTCCGGATAGATTTCCTTGCGGAACGAATTCTCGCTCTTGTCGAAGATGATCGCGAGATGCGTCGGCTTCCGATCGGCCGCGCCCTCGCGCACGAATTGCAAGAGCTTTGTGCAGAACAGCCGGACGGCGCCGGTCGGCAGCCGGTCAGCGCGATAATTATATTTCGCATCCTGTCGGATCGACTGGAAATAGGCGCGAAAGACGAAGGAGGAGCCGTCGACGAGGAAGACATGGCTGCCGGGGCCGACGGGCTTGTGGGCGAGGGTCATGCGCCCATCTTAACGGCGCGCGCGCGCCGCGTCATGACTTGCGCGCTGGACTTGCGCGCCCGCCCCCGCCGTTTGACCGGCGCCGGCGCCGGGCCTAGAAGACCTGCATGTCCTACAATAGTTTCGGTCATCTCTTCCGCGTCACCACCTTCGGCGAGAGCCATGGGCCGGCGCTCGGCGCGATCGTCGACGGCTGTCCGCCGAAAATTCCGCTCGAAGCAAAGGACATCCAGGGATTTCTCGACAAGCGCAAGCCGGGACAGTCGCGCTTCACTACCCAGCGGCGGGAAGCGGATGAGGTGAAAATTCTCTCCGGCGTTTTTTCTGACGGCGACGGCCGACAGGTGACGACCGGAACGCCGATCGCGCTCGTTATCGAAAATACCGACCAACGTTCGAAGGACTATGGCGAGATCGCCGACAAATATCGCCCCGGCCACGCCGATTATGTCTATGACGCCAAATATGGCGTGCGCGATCATCGCGGCGGCGGGCGTTCCTCGGCGCGCGAAACCGCGGCGCGGGTCGCCGCCGGCGCCGTCGCGCGCAAGGTGCTCGCCGGCGTGACGATTCGCGGCGCGCTGGTGCAGATCGGTCCGCACCAAATCGATCGCGCGCATTTCGATTGGGCCGAGGTCGAGCGCAATCCGTTGTTTTGCCCCGACGCGCGCACGGCGCAATTATGGGCGGACTATCTCGATGACGTGCGCAAGGACGGCTCCTCGATCGGCGCGGTGATCGAAATCGTCGCCGAAGGCGTTCCGGCCGGCTGGGGCGCGCCGGTCTATGGCAAGCTCGACGCCGACCTCGCCGCGGCGATGATGTCGATCAATGCGGTGAAGGGCGTCGAGATCGGCGCTGGCTTTGGCGCCGCCGCGCTCACGGGCGAAGAGAACGCCGACGAAATGCGCGCCGGAAAACATGGGCCGACGTTTTTGTCGAACAACGCCGGCGGCGTGCTCGGCGGCATTTCGACCGGCCAGCCGGTGGTCGTGCGTTTCGCGGTGAAACCGACGTCGTCAATTCTGACGCCGCGCCGCACGATTGATCGTTTTGGCAAGGAGACCGAGATCGTCACCAAGGGCCGTCACGACCCTTGCGTCGGCATTCGCGCCGTGCCCGTGGGGGAAGCGATGATGGCCTGCGTTCTCGCCGATCATTTTTTGCGCCATCGCGGGCAAGTTGGGTGAGGCGTCGCCTTTAGGCTGATGAGACACGGCGGACGCCAAGGCGACGCTCGCGCCTGTCATGGCGTTGTCCAAGCCGACTCGCGCGAAAAATCAAATTTGGACGCCGTTTGTCATGCGCGCGCATCGATGGCGTGGAATTCTCTTCTTGCCGATTGGCGATCGGATCGAGCGCGAGTTTCTAAATCGAAGGCGAAAACAGGGGCATCGCTTTCCTTCTTGTCGCGCATCAATTTTCAAAGCGTCGTTTCGTCGCATGGCGACGCATCGACGGCTTGCTTGACCAAGCAAGAGATCGAAACCTAACATTGATTTTGGAACCGAGAGGCGGCGGTGACTCCAATCTTTCAGCGAATGCGTCTGCGCGCGCGCCTATTCGTGGCGATGGTCGCCTGCCTGTTTCTCGCACAGTCGACGATCGCCGCCGCGCATCTCGCGACGCCTGAAGGCGTCGTCTTCGGCGCGGTTTGCGCGCCGCAAGACGGCGCGCGAAACCCGGCGAACGGCGGCGAGACGCCGCTCATCCCCCACAAGCGCGATTGCCAGGGGTTCTGCTGCATTCTGCATGACGGGGCGTTGGCGCCGCCGCCTTCGAGACCTGTCGTTGCGCTTGCCGTCGCTTTCCCATCCGAAGCCAACTCGTCTCTTCTAAAGACGTCCGGCGAGGCGCCGCGGATCGAACCCAGACGCGCGCCCCAGTCTCCAAGGGCTCCTCCTCAACAAGGCTGAAGCTTTTCTCGCGAACGATTCTGTGAGTCCCCGCCGCCATTTCGATGGCGACGCAGACGAAAGATGCGCGCGCGAGAAAGTTCCAAGACCATTCCGCCGAGTCGGCCGCCGCCATTGATGCAGCTTTCGACCTCGCGCGCATCAGATCTTTGAGGCGGGCGCCAAAGCCCCCGACAGCCAGACATTTGGAGACAATCATGAGCACGACAAAAGCTGAAGTCCGTTCCGCCGCAGTTGGCGCCGAACGCATCATGGATCTAAAGCCCCTTCTCATCGGCGTCGCGGCGCTGACGCTCTTCGTGGCCATCCTGCGTCTTTACGAACAAATCTTCGCCTGGAGCGTCGGGCTCGATTCATTCGCGCCCGAATATCAGACCTATTGGATCAGCCTGTTGCAATTTGCGATTCTCGCATCCTGCCTCGGCGCGGTCGGCGTCGTCGGCTTTTTGTGGCGCACGCGCGATCGCGATCTGGCGAGTCTCGCCGTCTCAACCGAAATGCGCCGGCTGATTTATCTCGTGCAATGGCTGGTCGTCTTTTCGCTCGCCCTCTATTGGGGCCTGAGCTTCTTTACGGAGCAGACGGCGGTGTGGCACATGACCGCCGTGCGCGACACGGATTTCACGCCGAGCAATATCATCACCTTCTATATTTCATATCCGCTCTTTGCGATCATCGGGCTCGGCGCGTTCTTCTATGCGAAGACGCGCCTGCCGATTTTCGCCAAGGGCTATTCCCTCGCTTTCGCGGTGCTGGTCGTCGGCGTCTTCATGACCATCCCGAATGTGGGTTTCAATGAATGGGGCCACACATTCTGGTCGATGGACGAAGGCTTCGCCGGCCCGCTGCATTGGGGATTCGTCTTTTTCGGCTGGATGTCGCTGGGGATATTCGGCGTGGTGCTGCTGATCCTCGGCCGGATGCGCGAACTGCTCGGCCCCGATGCGCTGGAGAAATTGCGCCAGCGCTGAGTTCGGCCTGAACGCTCTGCCACAAGTCTTGCCGCCGGCGCTGTTTCTTCGTAGCGGCGCCGGCGCCTTTTTTTCTATCGAGGTCAAACCTGCGACGCCGTTTTACAATTCAGGCCCAGAGATGTTTGAATGTTCGCATGTGGTGAAGTTACTTGGCGCAATGCCCGCGCCGCTAAATCACTCACCGCAGGTCATGCTGCATCAGAACGGCGGGGAACGACACTTCCGAGTCAAGAAGGATGCTCGTTCCCGCTACAGATTTGAAGCCTAGCGCTTTGTAAAAATTTTCGGCTGCAAACGTCGAGCAGCAATGGAGCTTGCGTATGTTCCAGTCGCACGCGTCTCTGTAACAGCGATCCATGATCGAGCGAGCGACGCCGATGCGCGCCCAATCGGGATGGGTAGCGAAATGTCGGATATGGGCTTCCCCTCGGACGACCTCCGCAGTCCCAGGTCGCTCAAGCGACCAGCCGCCGCATCCAATGAGCTCGCCTTGGCCGGTCTGTGCGACGTAGAAGGAGCCGGAAGCGAGAAGCCGCGGATTCGCCTTTGTCATGAAAGGCAAGGCTCGATCGAGCAGATCCCTTTCATAATGCGACGCCAGCAGAGCTGGGTAGCTCGCCGCCAAGAGGGCGCTTACCGCGTCGATGTCAGAGGGAGCGGACACCCGCACGTTGTAAGTCATTGTCGCGACTATTACGACGAGCGCGGCAAAACGCCGCTAAGCCGCCAGGTCGGCGACCACCGCATCGAGCAGCGGGAAGCCTTCGGAGCTCACGCGCAGCCGGTTCTCGCGGGTGAATTCGACGAGCCCGTCGCCGATCAATTCGCTGATCCGCGATTGCGACAGGCGCTTGCCGGTCAACAGGAAATAGCGCTGCGGATCGACGCCCTCGCGCAGCCGCAGCCCCATCAGCAGGAATTCATCGCCTTCCTGCTCGGTCGAGAGCAGTTCGTCCTCGATCAGCCCGTGGCCTTCGGTCTCGACGCAGGTCAGCCACATTTCGGGATGCCGCTCGGCGGCCTGGGCGCGTCGCCCGCGCGGCGTGACCACCCGCCCATGCGCGCCGGGACCGACCCCGACATATTCGCCATAGCGCCAATAGACGAGATTGTGCCGGCATTCGGCGCCGGGCCGCGCATGGTTGGAGACTTCATAGGCCGGCAGGCCGGCGCGGGCGGTGACTTCCTGAGTCACGTCCCAGAGCGCGCGCTGCGCCTCGGCGCCCGGCAGCGCCATCTTGCCGGTGTTGACCATGCGCTCGAACATCGTGTCCGGCTCGATGGTCAACTGATAGAGCGAGACATGTTCGGGGGCTCGGGCGAGCGCCAGCTCCAGTTCCTTTCGCCAGGCGGCGGGGGTCTGGCCGGAACGGCCGTAGATCAGGTCGAAAGACGTGCGTTCGAAGACCGAATTGGCGACATCGAGCGCCATCAGCGCCTCGGCGACGGAATGCTGCCGTCCGAGCGCGCGAAGATCGATGTCGTTTAAGGCCTGCACGCCGAGCGACACGCGATTGACGCCGGCGGATTTGAACCCCTTGAAGCGCGAGGCTTCGACGCTGGTCGGATTGGCCTCGAGCGTGATCTCGCAATCCTTGGCGAGAGTCCAATGGCTTGAAATCCGGGTGAGAATCGCTTGCGCCGTCGATGGCGACATCAGCGACGGCGTGCCGCCGCCAAAGAAAATCGAGCGGACTTCGCGCCCGCGCGTCAGCGCGGCGCGATGCGCGAGCTCGACGCTAAAGGCCTCGACGAAGCGATCCTCGTCGACGTCGCCGCGCCGGACGTGGCTGTTGAAATCGCAATAGGGGCATTTCGATAGGCAGAACGGCCAGTGGACATAGACGCCGAAGCCGGGGTCGAAAGCGTTGCGAATCGGTGTCGCCATGGCCCTTTATCGCATGGAACGGCGGGATGGGCATACCGCTCACAGCCGAGAGAACCAGTTCCCTGCAAACAGGATATTGGAGGCGAAGCCGGCGATCGGCAGCACCAGACCCTTTAGCAGCGGCTGCCGCCAGATGGGGCTGAAAGCGCCGCCGTCAAGATTGGTGATTTTTTCCAGCAGCGCTTCGAGGTAGCCGCGATCGGCGTCGCTCAGTCGCTCAGCGCGGCGATGCGCTTTGGCGGCGTCGCCCTGACCGTCGCCGGGTTCTTGCTCAAGCTTGGAATTCATACTCTTCGCCGCCTTATCGTCGAGAAGCGCGTCTTCAATTTTGCGCTTTGATGAAGTGCGCGCAAATTCCACCGCCCTGTTCAAGGCGAAGGCGCAGCCGACAATGATGGCGAGCGCGAGCGCGGTGAAGAAAAGGATCGCGCCGCTATCGGGATAATTGGCGAATATTCTGCTTCGTTCGACAATCGTCAGCGCAACCAGCAGGAAAGGCCAGTAGGCCAACGGCAGAATGCAGGCGGTGCGCATTTCGATGAATGCAAGATCGAGTTCGTCGTTTCGAACGCCGTCGATGGTCGATTGGCCAGTTTCGGTCGATGCTGGTTTCGGGCGTCCGGACTCGCGAATAGACGGCCAAACAGTCGGATGAAACTCCAAGTCATTTACAAAGCACAGGCAGAGGATTGTGGCGTCAGTCACATACATAATCGCATAGGCAATGAACAGGAATTCAAGCGGCAGCGTCAGCTCGTATAACGTTCGGGCAAATTCGCCTCGAATAGGAGGCACGATGTTTCCATATACGCTCCAGACAGTACAGAACATCAGAAATAATAGGGACGAGGCGAACGCCGTTCGCAAATGACGTGCGGTTTTTCGGCCTGCGCACACATAGCTGATCCAACCCGTCCTGATATTGTATGGCTTATTCTCGTTTGCGCTGCGATCGAACGTCGCTTTCTTGGGTGTCAGTATATCGAGCCAGGGCGTGAAATCTCTTGTCAAACTGAACGAAAGGGGCTGTCCGTCTCGAATAGCGCGTGCAATTACCAGAGCGGGATATGTCAAACGCAATTTTTTCGCTATCTCGCAAAGATTTTCATCCAGCCGCCTCGACGCCCGCGCAACGATCAGCCAGCACAGAACGATCACCAGCAAGCGCATCGCGATTGTCGGCCAAACGCTGACGCCATCGCTCAATTCGATCGGCTCGCCGGCGCCATAGTCGGTGAGCCATGAAGCCGCTTGCTTCCAGACGACGGCGATAAATGCCGCCGCAAGAAGGATTAGGCCAACAAAGAACGCTTCCTTCCCGGCCTGGGCGTGCTGAATTCCCCGCTTCTTCCACCCAGGGAGGCGCGCCATCGCCAGGAATGCGCACCCGCCGACAAACAACATCGAAGCTATAAAAAGTTTTTCCCGCGTCGGAACGTCGGGAAAGGCGGGCGGGGGCTCGCGTTTTACATGCTCGTTTGACGTCGGGCAGGAGCTGGCTTTCTCGTCCGGCGGCTGTCGAAGCGCCAGAAATGCGCCCTTGCGCGTTATCTCGAAGAGTTGCGGCCTCGAAAGCTCCTTTCGGATGTCTTGTGCGCCAGCCACGTCTTCCCGATCATCGATCGCTAGCTGCGTCGCGAGGAAGGCGGACGTTTGATAGGCGCTGCGGAAAGGCGGAATATCGCCTTGTAATTTTTCACCCAGCATCGAACCGAAGCTGGAAGCGACGATCAGATTGCGCGTCCAATTCAATTCGCTTTGCATCGCCAGCGTTGCGTCGTAATCGGTCGTAAAAAAAATCGCATTGGGAAAGTTGGGCTTTAGCGCGCGCAGGACGAGCAGCTTGTCGAACACGTCGCTTCCCAGAACGCCGATGGCCTTAATGCCCTCGCCGCCGTTCAACCGAATTTGCTTGTCGTCGTCGACCAGTCTGTCGGTAAGCCGCCGCAAATAATCGCTTTGACCTGGCCCATGCGGCAGGTCCCTGGCGCGCGCGGCTCTCTTGTCAAACGCCTCTTCCGTGTCGTCCGCCTTCTTGGCGGCGTCCTTGCTGGTCCTCAGTTCTTCGGGTTTCTTGTCATCCGATGCAGTGACGCCGTCGATGCCGCGCAGATAGGTTTTCTCGACAATCTTAAGTTGAGCCGATTCCGAGGGAGGGCAAGACCCGTTCTTGCCGTAGGCGCATTTTACATTCTGCCTAATCGACCGTCCGTAAGTCGTTTCCCATTCGGATATCAGCGCGATGCTGTGTCCCTTGGCGTAACTTACGTCGCGAAGTTCTAGTTCATCGACCAGACGGTCGGCGAGAAGGTTATCAGGAGTGATCGTTCGCTCGATCGTGGTCGATTCGGGCGTGAGCGCACAGAGCTTCGACTCGTCCGGCCGTCGCGTCTCGACTTCCTTCTTTCCGATCGTCGCTCCATAAGAGATGAACTTGAATCGCGAAGCGCGACGTTCGTTCAGCATGGCCAGAAGCGCTTCAGACGTATGAGGTCCGATGACGGAAATCGGTTGCGCCGGTTCGGCGAGGCGAAAAAATTTTGAAGTCAGATCGTCAAGAATTTTGACTGGCGCTTTTTCCTTGGCGATTGTGTCAGTCAGGTATTGTTCGTTCAGCCAGAGCACCAGAGCGTACTGTAGTTTGGTCGAATCCTCCGGGACCGATTGCCGCTCGAACCATTCATATGGCACGACCATTTTGATGGACTTCTTGTTCGAGCCTGGAACGCAGGCGGAATAATAGTCGATGTGCTGGGCGTCCGCCGGCTGAAAACGCTTTTGCGCCAGGCCCGACACGACGGCGTAGCGCAGTCGGCGACGGAATTCGACATCCTCCGCATAGGGCGTGCCGGAAACCATAACGGGAAGAACGAGCGTCTGTTCTTTTGAACGTGAATTTCGTTCCAAATCGATATGTTCGGAATGCTCAAACCAAGGCGTTTGGACCGGTGACGGCGCCGCGCCGGCCTGGCCAGTCGCGCCTTTCCGTCGATTGTTCGGCGTCGGCAAGTCGAACGTGTTGCAGGCGCCGTTAGTCGGGTCCTTAGTCGTATTTTTCTCAACGGCGCCGAAAGGATCCTGCCAAAGCCTCGCGTCAATGTCGTGATAGGCATATTCATGAAACACAGTTTCTTGAGCGCTTGGCCGGATTCCTTCGAGCGGCGCGTCCTTGTGGATCAGGTAGGCGCCGGCGGCGATCAATAGCGCGACGATCGCTCCGCCGCTCGCGACTGAACCGCTCTGCTCCTTGTCCTTGGACGCCATATCAAAATCCGCAATTCGGCACTGAAAGCAATGCGTGTCAAAATCCGCGTGCGCCATGTAAAATGACGGCGACAAAGTCTACCAGACCCGGCGCATTACAGCAATAATGTGAAATCTCGGTTGCCGATCAAACTTCGGTCAAGGCTCGGACGTTGAGACGTTTGCGCCGATTGAGGGAGAATGGGTCGACGTCTGGCGATGCCGAGACTAACAATTTGAAATGAAGCTATGGAAGATTTTGAGCTTGCGCGCGAGCAAAGGCGCCGTTGCCGTCGATCCGGCGATGCGGGCGATCGCCGAGGCCATCTCGTGTAACCTCGCGGCGCTCGGCCTTTACGTCGATTCGCGGCCATACGGGCGCAGCTTTTTTGAGATCAAAGCCTCGACCTCACCGAAACTCATCACCACGCCCGAAGGGACCGAGGCGTCGGGGATCGCGCTTCTGCTCGCCGGCGCCTATGAGCCGCCGTCGCTCGTTTTCGAGCAGATCAATTCTCTGCAGCGCGGCCTGGGGCGCGCCATGGTCGAGGCGGCGATCGCCGGGGTGAAGGAGCGGCCGGATGTGTTCCGCCGGTTCAGGGTCAATGACCTTTCGCCGCGCTTGCCAGACGGGCGGCGATGGTGGGAGCATGTCGCCGCGGCGCATCCGGAGTTCGATTGGGTCATTACGCATGAAGAGCCGTTCAACAGCGCGAGATGAGCGGCGGGCCGGCGCGCGATTTTTTCTGCGCCGCTGGCTTGGTTTCTCGTCGCGCGCGCGGGAAGGGACCTTTGCCAAGGCGGCGGCCGGCGATATTGAGGCCTCGCCGCATTTCTTGAAGAAGCGCCAAACGCTCGAGACGCTCGCGCGCGACTTCGGTTATGACGCCGGCAAGGTGACGCTCAGCCCGCAGACGAAGACCTTCGACTATCTCGGCCAAAGCTTTACGTCGGAAGGTCAGTCCTTTCCCGACGGGCGCATCGAGATTTATTACGACCCGCAGATGAGCGACGCGCGGCTCGGCTGCTGTCTCGCCCATGAAGTGCAGCATGTCCGCTATTTCGCGGTGCGCGACGCTTTTCGCGCGGAGGAGGCGGATGGGCCGTTGCATCGGCGCTTCGCCAAATATGCGCCGGAACTGCTCGCCGCGCAGCGCGGCGTCTCGAATTATTCGAACGAACATTGGGACGCTTGGAAGGGCGACGCCCCGCCGAAGCTTTTCTCTCTCGAATTGGAAGAGGGGGACTGCGAACCCATTAACGAAACGATCGCCGAGGTCGCAAAGGCGATCTACAATTGGGGGCGGGAGGTGCGCATCAATCCTTTGTGGAGAGAACTGCACGACGCGATCAACGAAGAATATGCGGCGCTAAAAAAATAGCGCGCGATTCGTTCAGGACTTGCGCTCGCGCTTCAGCAATTCGCGCTTGCGCTCTATTCCCCAATAATAGCCGGAGAGCGCCCCGTCGCTGCGCACGACGCGATGGCAGGGAACCGCGAGCGAAACCGGATTGGCGGCGCAGGCGCGCGCGACCGCCCGCGTCGCCTTCGGCGCGCCGATGCGTTTCGCGATCTCGGCGTAGCTCGCTGTCTTTCCCGCTGGAATGTCCTGCAGCGCAGCCCAGACGCGCTGCTGAAAGGCCGTGCCGCGCATGTCGAGCGGCAGATCGAAGCGCGTTTGAGGCCGCTCGACCATGCCGACCGCCGCGGCGACATAGCGCTCGAAGGCTTCGTCGGCGCCGATGAGCGTCGCCTGCGGAAATCGATCTTGTAGATCGCGCAGCAGTTCTTCGGGGTCGTCGCCGAGCGAAATGGCGCAGACGCCTTTCGCGCTCGCGGCGACAAGCACCGCGCCGAGAGACGATTGGCCGATGGCGAAGCGGATCGTTTCGCGCGGCGCCCCGGCGCGATAGGCGCTCGGCGTCATGCCCAATGTGTCCTTCGCCGTCGCGTAGAAGCGCGCACTCGAATGATAGCCGGAACCGTAGATCGCCTCGGTCACTGTCTGATCTTCCATGAGTTCATCCTGCAGGCGCGCGCGTCGATGCGCCTCGGCATAGGCCTTTGGCGTGACGCCGGCGATGCGCGAAAACAGTCGATGGAAGTGATAGGGGCTCAGCCTGACGGCGCGCGAAAGCTGCGCGAGCGTCGGCGGCGTTTCCGCCGCTTCGATGATTCGGCAGGCGCGGGCGATTTTCTCAACGTCCCGCTCCTGCTGCGTCGGCGCATCGGGCCGGCAGCGGCGGCAAGGGCGAAAACCTTGAGCCTCAGCTTCAGCGGCCGTGGCGCAGAAGCGCATATTGGCGCGCTTCGCCGGCCGGGACGGGCAGGACGGATAGCAATAAACTCCGGTCGTTTCGACGCAATAGAAGAAGTCGCCGTCATGGCGCGCATCGCGCGCGACGACCGCCGCCCAGCGCGCCTCGTCGAGATCGAGCGAATGTGCCTGCGTCATGTTCTTGGCCCTCTTCGCGCATCATCCAACTTAAATGATGATCGCCGCAATGCGTTTCTTGCTGTCCAATCGGAAAAGCTGACATGCGCCTAAAGCGATCCTATGCTGCGCGATTGAAACCAAAGTCTGGATTGGAGATGGCTGGGAAGCATTTCGCTGCGTTGACGCGACGAGCGGCGATCGCCGGCGCGGGCGCAAGCCTGGCGTGTGTGGGCGCGCGCGCCGCCGCGGCGTCGACGCTGCTCGTCACCCATCCCGCCGCCTTGGCGCATGACATGGGGCCGACCCATGTCGAACGGCCGGAGCGTCTGCGCGCCATTCTGCATGCGCTGGATGACACGCGCTTTGCCGACCTTATGTGCCATGATGCGCCCTTGGCGGCGCAGGAGGCGCTGCTGCGCGCGCATAGTTCACAGCATCTTGCGCGTCTTGCGAAGACCGCGCCGACGGATGGGTACGCGCGCATCGGCCCCGACGTCGTCATGAACAGCGCTACGTATGAAGCGGCGCTGCGCGCCGCGGGCGGCGCGATCGGCGCTGTCGACGCGGTGATGCGCGGCGAGGCGAAGAATGCCTTCGTCGCCATGCGGCCGCCGGGACATCATGCGACGCGCGATACGCCGATGGGATTTTGCTTCTTCAACAATGCCGCGGTAGCGGCTTTGCATGCGCGCGAGGCTCATCACGCTTCGCGCGTCGCTATCGTCGATTTCGACGTGCATCACGGCAATGGCGTGCAGGAAATCTTCTGGAGCGATCGAAACGCGCTTTACGCATCGACGCATCAGGCGCCGCTCTATCCCGGTACGGGCGCGGTCAGCGAAACCGGCGCGCATGATACGATCGTCAACGCGCCGCTCGTTAGAGGCGATGGCGGCGCGCAATTTCGAGAGGCGCTCGCGTCGCGCATTCTGCCGCGCCTCGAAGCCTTCTCGCCGGATATCGTCATTCTCTGCGCCGGCTTCGACGCCCATCTTCACGATCCGCTCGGCGGATTGCGTCTCATTGCCGAGGATTTCAGAGACGTGACGCTGCGTGTGATGGAGATCGCGGCGCGTCGCTGCAAGGGGCGCATCGTCTCGCTGCTCGAAGGCGGCTATCGCCCGGAAGATCTCGCGCGCAGCGTCGCGGCGCATGTCGGCGCATTGATGGAGGCGTGAATCGGCTTGCGGTTTGTCATTCCCGACACGCGCGATGCGCGTGATCGGGAATCCAGAAAAATCTTGAATTCGGGTTAGCGGCTCTGGATTCCCGGTCAGGTCTTCGACCTGCCGGGAATGACATTCGGATCACCCAAGCCGCGCCGCGAGCTTGCGCCACAAGGCGTTCTCCGCCCGGAAGACATAGTCGAGCCCGGCGCTGGCGACGCTTGTGGCGCCTTGCGCGACCAGCCAGTCGGCGAGCGCCGCGACCTTGCTCGCCGGACAGGAAAAACTCGCCGAGTTGCTGTCCCTGTCGCGTAGTTCTGCGCCGAAGTTCGCTTCGGCCGCTCTTTGGATTTCCGTACTCAGGGCAGGCAGGCGGGCGCGCACCTCGCGCGTCGTGCGCGCTTCTTCCTCCGCGGCGATGCGCGAAAGAATGATGCGCGCCGCTTCGCGCGCCGTCGCGCTCCAAGGCGCCGTCAGCGAGGCGACGAGATTGGCCTGCGAGCGCAAAATCACGCCGTCCTCGACGATTTTCAGCGCATTCGCCGCGAGCGTCGCGCCGGTCGTCGTGATGTCGACGATGAGATCGGCGGAGCCGGCGGCGGGCGCGCCTTCGGTCGCGCCGGAGCTCTCGACGATGCGATAGTCGGATACGCCATGCGCGGCGAAGAAGCGCCGCGTCGTATTCACATATTTCGTTGCGACGCGCAGTCCGCGGCCGTGGCGGGCGCGAAATCCGTCGGCGATATCGGCGAGATCGCTCATATAGCGCACGTCGATCCAGGCCTGCGGAACGGCGACGATGACATTCGCCGCGCCAAAGCCGAGCGGCGCAAGAAGCTCCACTCTCTTCTCCGCATCGGCGATTTCTTCACGCACCAGATCTTCGCCGGTGACGCCAAGATGGGCTTCGCCAGCGGCGAGCCGGCGCGTGATCTCGGAAGCGGAGAGATAGGCGACTTCCGCGCCTTCGACGCCGGCGACCGCGCCGCGATAGTCGCGGGCGCCGCGTCCCTGCGTCAGCTCCAGGCCCGCGCGCGCGAAGAAGGCGGCGGCGTTTTCCTGCAGCCGGCCTTTCGAAGGAGAGGCGATGATGAGTTTTTGCATCACGCCTCTCCCGCGCCGGGCGTCAGACGGTCGATCCAGATGGCGGCGCCGACCGCCGGTATGTCCAACGACGCGCCCAGGGTCTTGAACAGCCGATCGTAGCGGCCGCCGCCGATCACCGGCTCGCCGCCGCCGCCGTGGCGCGCCTCGAAGACGAAGCCGGTGTAATAGTCGAGATGGCGCGCGAAGCTTGCCGAGAACCGCATGTCATCGACCGCGAGGCCGCGCGCGGCGATGGCGCGGGCGCGGGCGTCGAAAGCGTCGAGCGCGGCGGAAAGGTCGAGCTGCGCGTCGGCCGCGAGACGGCGCAGGGCTGCGGAAGCCGATTCGGGCGCGCCTTCGATGGCGAAGAAAGCTTCCGCCAGCGCGCGGGTTTCTTTGGACACGGCGGCGCCGTCGGCGAGCGTCGCCTGATCGAGGAAGCGTTCGGCGATTTCAGCCGCGCTGCGCCCGCCGACCGTCGCAATGCCGGCGATGGACAGCAGATCCTCGACAAGCCGTCGCGCATCGGCCGGATTGACCTTGGTCAGCGCCGCCAGGACGCCGGACTGTTCAGAACCGCCATTGCGCCTTGGCGAGGCAAAAATATCGGCGATCCTTTGGCCGCGGGCATGTCCGGCGGCGAGCCGCCGGCGCCAGATCGGCGGCATGTCGAGTCTTTCTAGAAAGGCGGCGACGAGCCCCGCGTCGCCCATGTAAATGTTGAGCGCTGTCGCGCCCGCGGCCGCCGCGGCGTCAAGCGCCGCGACAAGGATTTCCGCATCGGCCGCCTCGCGATCCTCGCGGCCGAAGCTCTCGAGGCCGGCCTGAAGGAACTCGCCGTCGCCGGTCGCGCCATGTTCGGGCGCGCGGAACACCGAGCCGCCATAGGCATAGGCCGCCGGCTGGCCCGCCCGCGCCGAGGCGAGATAATCGAGACAGACCGGAATCGTATATTCCGGGCGCAGGCAGAATTCCGCGCCGGAGCCGTCGCTCGTCAGATAGAGGCGGCCGCGGAAATCCTCTCCGGAGCGATCGAGAAAGACATGCGCCGGCTGCAGGAGCCGCGGCTCGCAGCGCGCGAATCCTTCCCGCGCGAAATGCGCGAGGATGGCTGCAAGGCGTGACGCTTGGCGTTCTGCGGAAGCGGCGGCGGCGAAGTTCAAGCGCAAATCCTCTCAAAATTCGCGCTCTCTTTAGCAAGCGCGTCGCAAGGACGCATCCCGTTTGTTGGCGAGGGGCGAATGGGACTTGGGAGCCGCCGTCGTGGACAGGAACGAGGCGCCAGCGCCCGACCTGGATGCTGGGCTCTATTGACAAGCAATTTCGGATCGCCAAACGATGCGGTCATTCGACAGTTCACTTTGTTGCGGGCGACGGCTGCGAAAGACTTTAAGGCGACGTTACTCATGCCGATCAACAACTATAACAAGATCGTCGTGACGATTCATGGCATCCGCACCAATGGCGCCTGGCAAAAGGAGATCACGCCCGCCTTGGCGTCGCATGGTTTGATCCCCTATCACATCAATTACGGGTTTTTCTTCGCGACGTGGTTCCTTTTCAAGCCATTTCGAGAGAACCGGATTGAAGCGATACGTCGAGAGCTGATCGATCTGCGAAAGGATACGGGCACGAACAGGATCAGCATCATCGCGCACAGTTTCGGGACGTTTATCGCGATGGAGGCGTTGCGCAGGGACAATGGCGAATTGAAATATGACCGTGTGGTGTTGACCGGCAGCATTCTTCCCCGAAATTTCGACTGGCGGACGCTGTTCGAGCGCGAATTGGCGACGGCCGTCTTCAATGTGACCTGCCACCGGAGAGTTGGACCGTTTGAAGCTGGAAAATTCTAATTTATCCGTCCTGGCCGGGCGGAGGGTTTTTCATGAAGAGGTCGCGGTTCAGCGAGCAGCAGATTGCTTTCATACTCAGG